>Ga0302215_10000308_pt1 | contig 36631 bp, 57 predicted proteins | sample II_Fen_N3_1_FD_194580 | JGI IMG/M metagenome (GOLD analysis project Ga0302215, IMG submission 194580) | Peat permafrost microbial communities from Stordalen Mire near Abisko, Sweden - II_Fen_N3_1 | ecosystem: Environmental > Terrestrial > Soil > Wetlands > Permafrost | place: Sweden: Abisko... | reverse complement strand
TATCACTCTCTACTGCCTTCGGTGGTTGTATAGGTGTTTTAACTCTTTGTCCATTAATAATTATTTCTAAACAGTTATCAAATTTTTTTAGATTTTTTCTCTTTAAACTTCTGACAAAATATATAAATCTTCTTCTTTCATATATATAAGTTTTTAGTCTTTTTTTATATTGTGGAGTATGTTGCCATTTAATAACTCTTAAATATGCTTCGTGTTTTTTCTCTGGTGTTATTCCTTTAGATAAATACCATTTGCGTCCTTGATTTTTTAACTGCTCTCTTCTTTTTGGATTTTTATCTTTTCTATTTTGATCAAAACATTTTATACAAAGACCCTTACCTTTATGTCTAGTATTCCAACTTTTTTTAGAAGTTCCACACCACCTACATTCTTTAAATTTATAAGACCATTTTCCATATTTCCAACATTTAATTTCTTTCATATTTATTTAAACTATTTCTAATAAACATTTGCTTTATTTCTTCTCGTTGCTCTGGGGTAAAACTACCGTATATTTGTAACATAGATAGTTGTGAATTTTTAACTTCTTTACTCATTATTATTCGGGAGAGTCTTTGTGGGTTTATTTTTTTACTCATAAATTAAATGCTCCTAATATTTTTTGTTGATATTCATCATAATCTTCAAATATTCCAGTTTTACCATCAAAAGACATTTCAATCATTCCAACTCTTCCGTGTCTATTTTTTCTTATTGACCATTTCATTTTTACTGGACTACCTGAATTAATTTTATCTTTCCAATCTTTTATACTTTCTTCTCCTATTCCTATTTCAATAGCTAAATCAGCTGATGAAGCGATAGCACCAGAACCCTTAAAACTCATTACAACATTATCGCCTGTTCTTGCTCCGTCATTTGATATTTGAGATAAAGCCATAATTGGAGTAGCTAATCTTTTAGCACATTGTTGTAATTCCAATGCACAATTTGTTATTGTTTCATATTCTGAACGAGATCCTTTTATTGTCATAATCTGTATAAAATCTACAACAAATAAATCAACTGGGTTTGTTATATTTTCTTCATACATTGAAAATAATATTTCTGATAATTCAGACATTCCAGTATGAATTGATAAATTACTATTTATTATTTTTTGAGTATTTTCTTCAACTATTTTTTTATCTTTTGGGTAACCCTTAATAATACTAAGTCCATTATCGTTACTCATAGTTCCAAGTAAACGAGATAATATATCAACTGAACTCATTTCAAGAGAATAGAATACTACTCTCTTACCTTGTTTTATTAAGTTTGAAACTATATTTAAACTTGTTGCAGTTTTACCCATACTTGTATAACCACCAATTATCCAAAAATGTCCTTTTCTTAATCCATCAATAACATCATCAAGTTTTTTATAACCTGTTGAAATTCCAAGTAGTTCAAAACCATTTGCTTTTTTTTCTTGATATTCTTGTTTTCTTTCTTCAAATTCTTTTAAAACAGATTGAATATCATTTTTTGAACCTTCTTCATTTCTTATATTTGATATTATATCTCTTTGAATACCAGATATATATTCTCTAACATTTTCTGATGGTAATTCTTCTACACCTTTTTGTAGTATTGTCCATAATTTAATAGCATTTGATACATCTTTTAAATCTTTACATATAGGTTCAATATCTCTAAAAGATAAATTACTATTGTTAAGAAAATCAAAATTTATTCCTGCATTTTTAAATTCAATAAATTCATTTTTATCATTTCTAAAACAATCTACAATTATTTCAAAATGTTTTCCATAATATTGAAAATCATTTTTATTTATTAAGGTCATAGCCTTAGATATAAAATTTTGTTTTATTCTAATTCTACTAATTAGCTCTATTTCAAATATTTTAGATTTTATTTTTAAATCAATTAGTTTCATATTATAGTTTTATCTCATCTGACATTTGAGATAGTGTTTTAGGTGTTTCTTTCGACCGCTTTGATATTTTATACTTTGCGACATATTTTTCTGACATACATAAATCAAAACTCATTTTATTGTCATCTTTGATTGCTTTATCGTTTATGAAATAGTTAAACAATCCTTTGAAGTCTGAAATAGTAAATCTGTCGCGATTATAAACACTTCGTATTGGGTAGTATATATTTTTCATTACTACATCGTTTATATTTACTTTCAAATATTCGGCGATAGTTTTTTGCCAAAGTAAACCAACTTTTATTAGTTCGGCATTTTCTTCTTTAGATATTTTAGGTATTCTTTTCTTACTTATAGGATTTCCTTCTGTGTCTACATTTACATAGTTATACATAATTTCTTCTAAGCTAGCTAATAATAAACTCCCTTTCTTTTGTATAATTTCTTTCTTTCTTTTGTGTGTTAACACGCCTTTACTAGTTTCGGTTAACACGCCTTTACTAGCAGTAGTAAATACGCCTTTACTAGTTAACACGCCTTTACTACCCCATTTTTCCCAGTCTTTATTGAACCTATATTTATTATTTTCCTTAATAATAATCTTTTTAAATGTAAGATTTTTTATTGTTTTTACTACTGTTGGTCTTGATAATCCTGTCCATTTCTCAAATTGTGATAAAGAGATAAAATCTTCCTTTTTTTGAAATCCATATGTTTGCCTTATAACCCAAAAAGTTATTTGATATTCTGAGCCTAGTAAACACGCCTTTACTAATGAAGAAATAATCTCATTTGCTATTGAAGTAAAACCATTTTCTTTCTGTGGACTAGCCATAAAATTACTTAATTATATGTTCACAAATTTTTATAAACGACCTTTCAAGATTATCGTGCCACCAATTTTTTTCTCTTAAATGATTTATCCAACCCCACATAGAAAAAGAGCCAGGAGCGTCATTTACATCTCCTATTTTTTTTACCTTAGATATATTAAAAGTATAAGTAAAACGACTACTTACTTTAATAAATATAATTCCGTCTTTTTCCCATATATCCATCTTATTTAATTGTTCGCTTGTTCAATCTATCCCTTTTGCGAGTAGATAGACTGAACGAGCGACGCAAAAGTTAATCTTACTAATGTGGCGACTAACCACTTTTTATATTATACACCTACTAATTTTAAACACAACTAAAGTTGATCAGCTAAAGTTTTAATAATCACAGAATATTCTTTTATCGCCTTAATGTGGAATCGTTTTGGCTCGCCTTTTTTATATGGCACATCCGTATAACCTAAATGACTGTCAAGGGATGACCAAGCCAATTTTATAGATTTCACTATTTCTTTACGGTTTTTACATTTATCAATCATAATATATTACTACAATGCCTCTATAAAGCTCTACAAGACTCTCAGAACGACGAAACTATACAAGGTGTACTAATCTTCTAAACAAGTCCAACATACCCATTTTTTGAGCAATTTAGACCAGTATGTTGATATACATTTTTTACCACAATTATTGCAGTTCATTATTTTGTGAAAGTTATAGGAGCGACGACTGTTTTACCCCTTTTACTATCTATTAAAAAGAAAGTTTGCTTTGGTTTATCAAAGGTTGCCTTTATACTTTCTGCATAATTATTAAATCCGATCATCGACCCGTTACAAATCCAATACCCACCATCTAAGAATTGGTGAAAATGTCCGAAACAATCAAAATCTACATTGCGAGTTTTATTCCATTGTGCGATTGCTTTATTTATTGGAATTGTTATTCCACCAACTCCACCACCATAACTTAAATTATGTCCGTGATGAAATCTTAATGTTTTGTCATAAACTTGCACGAAAGAAAAATAACCACGGGGAATAATAAACTCTAGTCTTTTTTCTTTTTTAAAATAACTAGCGATACTTCTATACATATAATATTCCAAAGAGTTACCTGCTTCACTTGATATTCTTTGTTTTTTTGTCATTCTACCGTGATTACCAGAGTGGCACGGAATTATTATTTTAAGTTTTGTATTATCTAAAAGGAATTGAATACCAGAAGTAATTAAATCTTGAGCAAAACATATTTCGTCTGCTGGTAACATAGTATTTGTTTCTGCTAAGTCTTCGTGAATTGTATTTGAAATAAAATCTCCAAGCAAAGCTAAAACTAGAGTATTTATAGTTATATCTTTTTCAAATATTTTTATAAGTCTAAGTGCATTTTTAAAAAACTCTTCTGCTCTCTCTTTTGCGACTACTTCGTTAAATTCGTTTACATAACCAATTGTTGAAGCATCTACTTTTTCGCCTAAGTGCCAATCAGAAGCTAAAATAACGGCAGTTGCTTCAGAATGCACAGATTTATGTTTTGTAATTTTAAATGTTGTTACTTCTCTAACATTTGAAAGTATATCTAATGTTTTAGTTAGTTTTAAGTTTTCATTTAAAAGTTGTTCTATGTTCCTCTTTGAGTGTTGTAGTTCGTCGCCTTTCTGTTTTTGTATTTTAAGTTCATCTACACTTAATCTTTTGAACTCTACTTTATTTGAGCCACCACCTTCTTTTTGTGGCAATCCTATTTTACGAGCATATCGTCTTAGTTGAGATTGACTTTTTCCTATTGTTTTAGCTAATTGATTATTACTTTTTTTAATCCAATTATCTTTCAAATATTTTTCAATTTGTTTTTTATTCATTTGGAATACTCATTTGACTTAATTTAATAATATCTTCACTTTTAATATTTAGATCCACTTGATTTAAAATACAGTATCTATTTAAACTTCTAATAATCTTTCCTAAGTAAATAAGATTGCTTGTTTGTAATAGATTATCTATGTCTATTTTTGCTTCTAATAAGAGTGTTCTTTCTGTGTCCATAAATATATTATACAACCTACAATACAATATGTAAAATAAAAACTGTGCATAACTTTTTGCATTAATTTTAGATAGGCATATAATTATAAGTGCCACCTTATACTTGGAACTATACTTGGCTAAAATTTTTACTCTAGATTTCGAAATGGTTATTGAAAACTAAAATAACACAGACGGACTTTTAAGTTTAAATTGATTACAAAAATACCTATCAATTGAACTGCAATAATTAAGTTTCAATTTAGGTATTTTTTGTTGTGTATTTTTTAGATGGGAGTATAATTTATATAGTCCTCTGTATAGCACACATTTTTTTAAATTTATTTTGTATCAAAAACTATAACAGAGGGATATTTCTAAATCGTCTAACGGTAGGACACGACCCTTTGAAGGTTGTTATTGTGGTTCGAATCCATATTTAGAAACAAGTTATTTGTTCTTTAAAAATTGGTGTGTCTAGTTAGGGAGTGTGGCATAGTGGAATTGCAAGCCGTTCAAGTCGGCAATAAAACACGAATAGTAATTAGTTAGCTACTAATCAATAGGTTCGACACCTACCACTCTCTAATCAGGCACATCATTTAAAAATTAGTATTATGAAAAGAAAAGGTCAAAACAGACACCACCTCATTCCGAAAAGTCGTCAAGGTAAATCAACAGAAGCTAATTTACTTTGGATATATGTTGAAAAACATCGAATGTGGCACACTTTATTTAAAAACTTAACTTTAGATGAAGTTATTGCATTATTGATTCGTGTTAAACGAATGAAAGAATATTTAAGTAGATAATAAAAAGCCCCCTATATTTAAATTAGGGTGTTTTCTATATAAATCAAATGATTTAGTTTTTTCTCAACAAATACAGTATACTACTTCTTAAACATAAAGTAAACCTTTCTACATAATCCAAAAATCGCTAATAAACAACCTAAAATTACACCACCAGTTGAAATATAATGCACTACTGTTTCATAGGTAACACTTATATTAAAAATTGATAATGCTGATACGATTGAGCCGGCATAAGCAATCACTATTCCAGTAATTGTTGCACTGTTTTTATCTGGGTCTGCACTACTTGTAATTAACCAATCCATAAATATGTTCCACATTTTATTTTAAACTACTTAAAAACTTACTAATAATGTCCAATTTCGACTTTGGAACTTTTAGACAAATTTGCTCATCTACTAATCTCGGCATAATTAATCTATCTATAACAGTATGGTCGGGGCTTGGACAATTTGCTTTGACTACTCCGTCTATTTGGTAGTGACCAACGATATGGTCGCGATCAAGGGGTATATTCCATCTACTAGCAATATCTTTAATCAAAGAGCAAAGAGTATCTAATTGTAGTGCTGGAGCTTGAGATAAATCTAATCCTTCATTTTCTATTCCAATAGTATACATGTTAGGGTTTATTCCTTCTTTATATAATTTGAAACTTTGATTTCTTACATTACCAGCATGCCAAGCCTTATTTGTTTCTTCTACATACTGCATTATAATTCCATTTTTACCTATTCCATAATGAGCTGATACTTGAGAGTCTGTTGTTGAAAACCAAGATGTCATCGCGTCTAGTGTTCCAGCTGAAATATGCACAACTATAATTTCTGGTTTGTAATCTCCTCTACTTGAAAAATTTGGACTTAGTTTTTTTATTATATTCATAAATTAATTAATTTTATTATTAAAGTTCCTAACCAAGCTAAAAGACCACCTCCTATAAAAATACCTAACCATATTAATAATTTTTCTGCCCATTGTGTATCTTTATCTGCTTTTTTACCTAATGCTATATCTAGTTTATTTTCAAAATTATTAAATCTTTCTAAAATACCATCAAGTTTTTTATCCATGTTTTCATAGTTATTTTCTAATAATGCTATTCTTGTTTCATCTGAGTTACTCATATAATTATTCCCAACCGTAAATTGGAGTTACTTTATGAACAATAGTTCCAGTAGTTCCTGCGACACCAATATGTCTAGTACAAAGTTGTACAAATTCTCCTGGATTTATAAATATTGGAGCATCACCAAAGTCTACAAATGTAGTATTCTGTGCTACTTGAGTTTGAACTGCTTGGGCTGTTGTAACTTGTTGAATAAATGGCAATACTATTCTTCTTGGTGCTTTAGTTCCTGAAGCTTCTCCTGTTGCAAGAGAAACTGATGTATGACCAAAAGCTAAAAAATATTCTGCTGTATATGGACCACCAACTATAACTGTTTGAACATAAGAAGATAAATATAAACCTCTTAAAACAAGTACACGACCAGGAGATGTAACAGTACCCAGTGGAACTTGATATGAACTAATTATTGCATCAGTATTAACTGCTAATGATACAGTTTCCCAAAATGAACCACCAAGACCAGAACCTAAGGCAGCAGTTGTTGTAGTTGGAACTGCAGGAGTAAGATTTGCCACATTTCCAGTTGTAATAGTACCTATTTGTTGATTTGAACCCATTGTTCCACCCCCTAATCCTTGATATGAGCCAAGTAAACGAGAACCATTTGTTGAACCTGTTGTAAATAATTGTGGACCACCTAGACGAATAGAATAACGAGCTAATTGAAAACTAATAGATGAACCTGCTGCACCACCAACAATAGCGTGTCTAACAGAAAATGGAACAGAAGAAGATGCACAAGGTTGTCCATTTCCTATTGGAGTATTTATTGAACCATATGTATTTATGTCTCCATTATCATTTATCCAAAATACAACACGACGAGGAGTTACATATAGAATAAATTGATATTTTTTATTATTTTGATATACCCAAGGATTAGAATTTGTATTTGATATTGGGAAAATAGGAGTTGAGGTTTCAGTTCCATTATAGTTTACTATACCTTGTAATCCAGCAGAAGTAAGTCTAAAGTATGCTCCATCAGTTGGTGCATAAGGATTTGATGCACCTCTTAAAAATCCACCAAAGTCTATAACTGTGTTTGATGTAGGTTGAGCATTAAAAGAACCTTCTATATCAAATGAAAGAGTTGAAGTTCCAAATATTGGGAAGTAACGATATGAACCAAAGTTTGTTGCAGTTGAATTTGTAAGTATATTACCACTATTTGTAGACATAGCTCCAGTTCCCCACGCATTTGTCATTGTAGTATTAGCATAAAAATGTTTACCAGTATTTTGGGCAGTATAACAAAAATTTTCTTCATCTAGTAGTAAATCATTAGAACTTCTTGCACGAAAATCATCATCTACTTCTGCAGATAATATATTTGGAGTTCCAGTTATTGCCCCTGTATCATTTTCTTGAAATACACGAACACCACCAATATTATTGGGGTTATTTTCTGCATCGACTTCTAATACTACTTTTAATTGGTCTGAGGAATTTACTTCTGCTGTATTTCCACTTGTCTTACCTGTTATTTTTATTGACATATATTTATATACTTAACTAATAATTTAACTAATAACATAATTCATAATATATTGACCCCAAGAATTATTTTGTGCTAATCCTATAATATCAAAAGAAATTCCATCTATAATATTTGTTATGTATGCACTAATTCCATCACACATATAATCTTCTGGATCGTGATCAGTTGTAGAAACTCCAGATGGACTAATTGTAACAACAGAAGAAGTTTTTATATCAGTACTTAATACTGTTGTTGTAGTATTTGTATCTTCTTGAGAAATTGAACCAAAATCTAATATAACTTGTCCTTTTATTCCTCCAGTTATATCTGAAGTTAAAGCAATAGTTCCAGTTTTATCTGGTACAGTTAATACTTGTCCTGTTGTAAGTGCAGTAAAATCAATTCCTAGTATAGAACCTGATTGTTGAGCAGACATTTGTAATTGTCCTTGTGTTCCTGACTTTATAGAAAGTTCATCAGGTGTTCCTTCTGCAAATACAATACCTCCACTATCTGTATCAAAATTAAGATGTTGAACATTTAAGTTTAAATTTTTATCTGCTCCTGCATATGGAACTAATGATGTTATATCTGGTAGTTGGTCTCCAAAAGCTACTTGTCTTTCTCCATTAGCTGGGTCATAAGTAGACTTAAGCATATCTCCAGTACCACTAGGATTATTTTCTAGTTTAATTAAACGCTTATCAAGGTCATTAAGTTTACCTTGGGGTATTCCTTGCACTGCTTGTTGATTTGATTTTAATAGAAATGTTCCCATAAGATAATTTTAATGATTGTTTAATAAAGAGTAAAACTGTGGATAAATACTTGTATTATTTTTTTAGTGGGTTTATACTTTCAATATGGAAATACTTATTATATGTTTTGTAGTTGGTGGAATTATTGGTCTATTTACTTAGATTATAATTTTGTATTTAAAGTTCTAATAATTGTTGGAACTCCTTTTGTTTTGCCTATTGTATTTAATATCTTAGCTCCTGCAAATTTTGTTGCTGGGTTAGATAATACCTTTCTTCCTATATCACCTGCTACTGCTCCAGGAAGTCCACCAATAGAACCACCAAGACCAGCAGTTGCTAAATCATACATACCTATCAATTTTTGAGCGTCTTGTTTTTTAAATGTTTTTAATAAAGCATTTCTCAAATTTATTTCTTTAGACATTTTATCAAAAATTGGAACTGTATCTTCTGCTTGATTTTTAATCATATCAGCTATACTTGTTGCTATATCAGCACCAAGTTGTTTTTTTGCACTTTGAGTAGATGTATCTGTGAATACTTTTTTTGTCTGTGCATATAAAGCTTTTTTAACTTGATTAGCTTCAAATAAAGTAGCTTCTCCATTAGCTAATTTATCAATAGTCCTAGCTTCACTTGGAGCTAAATTTTTCATAACCTTAATTATAGTTTGGTCAGTATATTGTGATTTTCCATTTTTTCCATAAAGTATTTCATTAAATAATTTAGGAGCGTCAATTTTTTCATCTACTAAATCTGGGTGTTTTAAAACTGCATCAAGTTGAGTATTAAGATTTACAACTGCATCTGCACTATCTTTAAATAACTTACCAACAGTTCCTATTGGTTTTGTTTCAAGTGCATATTTTGCTCCTTTTTCATCAAGCCCTGGAAAAGCATTTCTTACTAATCTATTGGGTAATTTATCTGCAATTTCTTTTAATCCTGCTCCTACACCTGCTACTGCTCCACCTGCTACTCCTCCAGCTAATGCACCAAGACCTGTATCAGTTACTACTCCAGTTAAATCTTTTTGTTCTTTCATAGCATTTGAAGCTCCAGATACTCCACCATAAATAGCTCCAACTTTAGCACCTTGTAGAGCTTTACCTCCTATTGAAGTTGCTTTGCTTTCTAGTCCACCTAAAGCACCACCACTTGTTGCTTCAAGTGCTGTACCTAATGCTTGACCACCTATTTCTTCTGCATTTTGACCAAATGTTTCATTCATTCTATGAGCAGTATCCACTCCAACAAAATCTTCAATTTTAGGAGTATCTTGTAAGTGCATTTGTAAAGCATTTTGTAAATGAGTTATATCTCCACCATTTTCTTTTTTAGTTTTTATTGATTTTAATAAATTATTTGTTACAGTTGAATAACTTTCTACTGCTTTATTATATAAGTCTGTATTCTCTGGGGATGCAATTGCTTCTCCTGATGTCTTTCCAAATTGTTGTGTATTACCAATAAAAAAATCTCCAATTGACTGTAGTATCCCTTTATTTTCTGATGAACCATTTTGACCATTATTTTCACTTCCACCTAATTGTTTAGCAAGTTCTGCTGGTGGTAGTTTAACATTAGATTGAGGTGTTACTTGTGAAAAACTTTTATTGTTTTGTATTGGTTGAGAATTAGAAGAAACAATAGGTTGAGTTCCTGCTTCTGCACCACCAAATTTTTTTGCTAATTCTGCTGTATTCATAATTATTATTGTGCTTTTAAGAATGATAATGCTGAATTATTATCTGGGAAAGTATAAGCTTTTCCATCATTTCCTAATACTGCAAATTGGTTTCCAACTTGAACTGGAGTTCCTGAATATCCTGGTATAAATGTTTTAATAGCATTGTCTAGGTATGATTGAGTTTTAACAAGTTTATTTATACCATCTTTCAAAGTATCCTTATTAAATTCTTCAAGTGTTGGCATTGAGTTAGAAGCCATATTTAATTCAGATCCATTTAATCTTGGACTTGAACCTGCTAGGGCTCTTATTTGTTGGAATAATCCTTCTCGGTTTGCTTGGTATGATTTAAGTTGAGCTCCATAGTTTGTATCAAAGAATTTACTTAATGGGTCTGTAACATTACTTAATTTTTGTCCTATTACTCCATTAGAAGCTAAGTCTGCAAAAGTATTAGAAAGAATCTGCATATTTTTAACTGATTGAGTAATTGTATTTATTGCATTTGCATCAGCAGTATTTAATACTTTAATTCCATTTTGAGTAGCAAAATTATTAGCCATTACTGAAAACTGAGAAGGTACTGAATTAGAATCAATAAATGCTGTTCCATCTGGAAGTGATTTAACTGCACTTTGTAATTGTGCTGGAGCTTGAGAAACTATATTTTGATATGTTGTTGCGTTTGATGTTTGAGTATCATCTTTATGAGTTGAAAGCCATTTTGCAACACTATCTACACCATTTGCCCAACTTCCCATATTTTTAATATTTGTTCCATCATTTCCTACATTTCCAGGATTAAATGTTCTTGTTGCTAATCCTTTTGTTCCTAAATTACTATCTTGTTGCATTAATGAAACCATAAGTGCTGGGTCTACTCCATATTTTGAAGCAGAAGAAATAATCATATCTCCTGTAATTGGAGAATTAGGAGCTAATTGATTTATAACTGCTTGAGCTGTATTACCATCTTGAATACCACCTACTTGAGATGTTGCATTATTTATTGCTTGATACCATCCACTAACTGCATTTTCGTGATTTGGGTCTGTTGCATAAGAAGTTATATTGTAACCATTTATTACTCCATTGTTTGTATTTTGTGTTCCATTATTTAATTGACCAGAATTGACTATATTTTGTCCCATTGAAGAACCAGGGGAAACATTTCCAACTGGTAAGCCAGTTTGTTTATCAAGTATTTGAATTGTTGGAAAACCTGTTGATGGGTCTGTAATTTGTTGATACTCATATCTTCCTTGTGTAGCTTGTTGTTGTTGAATATCAAGACCACCCTTTTGAATACCATAATTAAGTCCTGATTGAACAGTTGCAAGTTGGTTAGTAAATTGATTTTGAGCACCTATTTGTTTAGCTTGGACTGCTTCAATATTATTTTTACGAATTGCTTCTTGAAGTGTCATATTTTCAGCATTAGCTTGCTGTGTGAGAGCTGTATTACGAGTAAGTGTACCCTCTTGACCTTGTTGAAAGTCTAAGGCTTCTGGACGATTTCTTATATTTTCTTGACCAAGTCTTAATCCTTGATTTGTGTCTAATGTTTGATTATATGCTTTTAGATAATCAGGAGAGAATTGAGTTGCTTGTGCATATTGGTCAGCAGTTGGAGCTTGATTTTGATAATTTTGATAAACTGAACTTAATACATTTGTTGGTGTATTATCATTTCCTAAATGGTCTGTTGTTATATTTGAAGTATCAAGTTTAAATGGTGTTTTTGTAACTGCTGGTGTTTGTGTAGGAACAATAGGAGAAAGAACAGGAGTTTTATTTACTACTGATAGTGTAACTATTGGTGCTATTGTAGGAGCTGGGGTGGATGTAGGTGTAGGGGTTTGTGTAGGACTTGAAACTGCACTAGAAACAGCCGAAGCTTGCGCTAATGGACTACTTCCTATTAAAGTTGAACCGACTGCTTTTACTCCGTCCCAAATGTTATTTAATATGCTCATATAATTATAAAGTTATTCCTACATTTTTTAAAACACTAATAATGGTACTTATTGAACTTCTTGCTTGTGAATCTATTGTTGCTCCACCACTTGGACCTGTAATTGCTGATTGTGGAGTATTAGGTAAAACTTGATTTAAAGAATTTGAATCAATCCCATTATGGTAATGTACTTTTATCGTTTCTTCGTTAATTACTCTTTTTATTAAATTTATTATATCTTGTTCATTCATATTATTTTTCAGAACTATAAAATAATAATGCTTCCAATTCTATATTATTTGTTCCAGTAGTATTTAACTCTATCTTAAATTGTATTTTAACCTTACTGGCTAAATTAGCAAGTGTATTATGGACATTATTTGTTCCAAAGTTTGTGTTATCATAAGTACCTAAATCTTTCCAAACTGTATCATTAAGATTTTCACGATATGAAACACGAATTGATTGTCCTGTTAATAAAGGTGCAGTTAAAGAAATTTCCATACGTTTAAATGTATGTTTCATAAGTTGAGAACCTACTGTGTAATAAGGAGAATAAATTACTGTGTTATAACCACTTGTAACTGTTGAAGTTATGACATCCACTCCATAAGTTGTTCCATCTTGCCAGCCAATATAAAGTTGGTCGGCACTTGTTGAATATAAAAATCCTACTCCGAGTTGTTGAGTCGCCCCTGTTGCACCAGTTGAAATACTATTACGCATTACTGTTGGATATTGTATTTGAGTGCCGTCTGGTAGGGTTGTTGGCGTAGTAGACATAGCATAAACACCATAAGTGGCATCTGTTCCTGTGCCTGAAAGTCCGAATAGTAAATCTCCATTATGTAAAGTTGAAGCGTTTGGATAAATATATCCATAATTACCGAATTGACGATTGAAGACGAAAGGAAGTCTTTTTATTTGTGTGAATGTTGTTCCGTCTGTAAAGAATATTCTTCCACGATTTCCGACTGCGACATAAAGTCTATTGGGAACTTCGAGCATAGATGAAATTCCGTTTTCTTTAAAGAAAGTTGGAAGATTGAATGAAGTTGATGACCTATCCCACAAGATCACTGCTGAATTTTTATTAGGGAATGTTGTATTACCGAAAACGCTTGTTACTGGACTGGTTGTACCTATCGCTAAGTATTTTCCGATTGTTTTAATTGAATAAGCCCAGTGAGAAGGCTGTAAAGTTAAAGCTCCTGTATTTAATGAAAGTGTAGGAGTTGAGCCATCTCCAACGTGTGCAAAGTTTTTAATTGTTGCGATTTTATTTCCATTACCTAGATATATAATAGGCTGGCTTGTTGCATCTAAATCTATACCAACTGAAATTTGCTTGAAGGCAACATTAACCATAGCAGAAGTAAAATTATAAGATGGTGGAGTTCCTGTGTGGTAAGTTGGACCTAAAATATAAAATCCATTTATTCCATAAAGAGAAACTATTATATATTCAATAGGAAATCCAGCATTAAATGTTCCATCAGATATAATTTTCATATCACAAATTCCGTTTTCTTGAGCTCCGTTATATGTTGTCATTAGAGTTCCATTTCTATAAAGTTCTCCTGCAAAACATCCAACATATTGATTTCCAAATTGGTCATAAACCATAGTGACTGGTAGTGAAGTTGTATTAAATGAAAGTGTGGAAGCAAATTGCATTTTTGCAACTCCTTGTTTTTCAAATAGTTCAATATTATTCATTTTTGCAAACCCTAAAAGAGGAGAATCTGCTATTCCTTGTTGAAAGTTTGAAATTGTGAGTGTGCCATTTTTGTCCATAATTAATTTGATTTATTTTGACTAACCCAAGTTGATAAATGTTTAACTGCGTGAGACCATCTGTCGTAAATCGTAGATAATCCAGTAAATATAAATGATGCAGGTTGGCATATCATTCTGATATTTCTAAAATTTCCTATCGATTGTCCTGTTAAAGTAAATGAAGCAGGAGTACAAGTCAATGAATAAATTACAGGTGGAGGTACTGGAGCAATAGCACACATTAATACATCAGCATTACCACCTGACCCAGTAAATGTCATTGTATATGAACCAGCTGGAGTAATTACTCCATTATTATCAAAAATTGATACATATTGTCTTGATTGTTGTAATGTACAATTTGTTGAAGCACTTATTCCATTTACTGCTCCTAATAATACCCCCCAACAATTATTAGTTGTTGTTGTTACTGAACAATTAAATGGAGTACCACCTGTTTTTGTTGTTGATAGAGATGTATTTATTGGAGATGATTGATTAACTCCAGTATATGAAATTAACATAACTCCATGCTCATTACCAGTACCACCAGACATTGCAAAAGTATTTGAACCTGTTGCAGGAGCAACTAGATACCACATATTTACAGTTAGTCCTAACGCTGCACCGCTTAGATTTCCACCAATTTGTGTCATTGAAACACCATTATATGTTGGAGCAGTAGTCATCGCATTATAAGCGTAACTAATAGTAATTAGAAGTCTATTTGAACCTGAACAAGTATAAGAAAAACTTATTGCCGTAGCAGTTGAAGGTTCATATTTAGCTGTATTATCTCTTGCTATTGCCATAGTATTATGCGTTTGTTAAAAGTCCACTTGCAAAAGTCATAGTGAATTGATCTGCGTTAGCTCCTATTAGTGTAACTTCACTTCCATAATCAAACCAACCTATAACATTTTTAGATGTTGCTGTGTCATTATAGACTACAACATATCTAAATGGACCAAAGTTTCCAGTTTGTGATGTTCCTGTCCAAGTATTAGCTGTAAGAGTAGATGTACCAGTTGTTTGTGTCCAAGTTACACCTGTTAAAGCTGTTGAAGTAGCCATATTTGTTAATGATATTGGGGAAACTATATCAGCATATACATGAGTTGCAGTCGTTGGTGCTGTATCTGTAAATGCTAATTTTAATGTGTCAGAAGTAAGGTTATGAATTTTACTTCCTAAGTCTACTGTTAAGTAGTATGTTTTTTGTAAAGTTGCCATAATTATTTATAATTAATATTTTGTGGAACGACCGACATCGCTCTATCTATTTGTTTTTTACCATAAGTTTGAATTAATCTTGCTTCTAAATCTTGTAATGATTTTGCGACATAAGTAGTATCTACATTTTGTCCTGTTCCAAGTAAGAACTCATAAGCTGGACCATAAGCTAATATAGCGTGAAATTCTGTATCAAATCCTGGAACTGCTAATCCTGTTGCTAAATCGCTTGCGGTAAATTCTTTAAGTTCACGAGTCCATTCCATAAATATTTTTCCACCATTTGCAATATCTTGTGCATTTGGTTGAGGGTATATAAATACAGAGTTATAAGCACAATCATATCTAGGTGCTGTCTTGGCAAATAATTGGTCTACTTTATTTTGTTGAACTGTTGCAGAAGTTGGACCAAGTCCTGCCATTATTTCCCCACTATCAATTGGTAATGCTCGGTAATAATTAACTCCGTCATAAGAAATATCTACTCTTTTAAATGCAACTACTTTTTCTGTGTCTGGAATTGTATAGTCTCTTTGACTATCTACTAAACTTGTAGTCATTCTAGGATAATCTGTGTAATTTTTATCATCAAAATCCACTTCATCCATTGAAGTGTAAATCATTGATTGAACTTTATGTAACCAAATATTTATATCTATTAAACGAGAAGTAGCAGTATAAACTGTTGTATCTACATTTGTTATATCTGTTATTTTTTGTGATATATCTGCTAGAGTCATAACCTTACTTTAAGTTCGCACCTCTACGAACTTGATTAAATGATTAATCGGTAAGGTTATGAAACCGCCTTATTTATATATAATACTCTTTATAAATTAAGAGTAAATTATTTTAAATAATCAATTTTTAATCCCATTTTAAATTCATCAATTCTCATATTACAAAATATAGGATTATAATCTTTTCTAAAAGGATGTTCAATAAAAGAATCGTGGTCATAAGCAATTGCTTTTATATCATATAAACATTTAAACTTATATCCAGCTAATTCTGCACGATATCCAACATTTACATTGTCCATACTCCAATATCCATCAATTTCTTCATCAAATCCACCAATTTTATAAAGTGCTTCACGAGGACAAGCTCCAAAATCTATTTCCCACATTCTCCAATCTACTGGAGTATCTTTATTTATTCGCCAATCCCATTTTGGATTACCTTTATATTCTAAATTATCAACTTTTCCAACTGGACAAGTGAAAAAAGTATCAGGATTACTCTGGTATGCTTCCCAAAGGCTCTGTAATGCGTCAGGAGAGACTTTAATGTAATCTTGTATACTTACTATCAATTTGCCCTTTGCACGCTTAATTAAGCGATTACAAGCCTTGTTAAAATCGTGTATACCACTTACATTAATATCAACAAGAAATTCAAAATCTTTAAAAGTCTGTTCTTTTAAACTTTGATAAACTATATCTAATCCAGCTGGACGAATTGTAGGACAAATTACACTTATTTTTGGCATATTCTTTTTCTTAAATTACTTGACGAATAATTATGATTACGAGAATTAAAAATAATTTTTATTGGTAAATTATCTCCTGTAAAAGGTTTCCCTTTATGGTCTACACCTACGAATCTTATATCTGGTTTAATTATTTTAAGAAGTTCTACTAAATCTGCTTCAGTTTTGTATTTAACAACCATATCTATATATTTACAAGATTGAAGTCTAAAAAGTCTTTCTTTGTAAGTTTCAATTGGTTTATTTTTTTCTGGTCTATCTATAGTTGGGTCTGTTTGAAGTCCTACGATTAAATAACCACATTTATTTTTACATTCTTTGAACATTAGTAAATGTCCATAATGGCAAAGGTCAAAAGTTCCACAAGTAAATCCTTTAATTTTTTTCATATAATTTATTTATTGCTTTAATTAAATTATTAGCATAATGACGACTAGTCAATTTACTCATTACATAGTCTCTACCTATTTGTGGATCTAATGGATTATTTTTTATTTCTTCAACTGCTAATTTTATAGATTCTTTGCTTGGGTAGACTATTTTACCAAAACCACTTTCTTTTACATATTCTATATTTTTAGGACTATCTTCCATACATATTACTGGAACACCACAAGCCATAGATTCAAGAGTGCATCGTTGCCCACCTCCCCAATAATCAGAAGTTTGTAAACAACAATGAGATTGATTTAAAAGTTTTGCAATTTCTTCGGCAGATTGTTCTTCTATAACATTACAACCTAGTTCCTTGCAACGATTAAAAGGAAATGGGTCTTCTTCTTGGTATCTACCAACAACCAATCCTTTATCTCCAAGTGTTTCTCCAACTAACCATTGTCTTTTCCAACTTGCACAAGTACCATGATGTATTCCGTCATAAATAATATCAGATTGCATTGGTTTCATTATTTCTTCATTTATTCCAAAAGCAGTGATTGTTTCAATTCCTATATCTGCAAATTCTTTTTTATTTATTTCACTCTCTACACATATAACATTAAAACCAATAACCCATTCTTTTTTTATTGGACCACCAGCAAATAAAAGTATTTTAGGTCTTGAATCTCTTTGTATTTTTTTATACATTTCTCCATCTTTCCCATTTGAAGTACAAGGAGATTCCCAGAATATAATTATATCTCCTTTTATTTCTTCTGTTGGTTCTTGGTAATAAACTGTATATTCTTTTTCAAGATGTTTCATTGCAAGCCAAAGACCATCTTTCCATTTACCATATCTTCCATTTATTCCGAACCAAACAAAACTTATACTAGGCTTCATATTTATCAATCTGCTCATTAACTTTTAATAATTCACCTTGATGATTATTTATCACACCTCGTTGCTTTTCTGTTTCTAATTCATCACCAAGAGAAGATATAACTTCAAGTTTCTTATTTTCAACATCAAGTGTACTTTTAAGTTTATCTTTTTGTTTTGCAAGTTGTGTATATCCCCATACTTGGTCAAGTTTATCAACATTTTTTCCTATGAGTATTTTATTGAATAGATAATCTCGATCTGGTATTTCTTTAAAGTAATCAATTACATCTTTAAAGCGTAAAAATCTAGCTTCATCAATAAAATCGTCTGGGTATAAACCCAAAGAACGCATAAGTTGTATACCAGTTATTGCGTCTACCCCTAAGTCTTCAAATTGTCGTTCTATATCCATAAATTATTTATTTCTTAATTGATAATCATTTTTTCTATGACAAGATACACATAATCTTATATAATCTTTTAAATCCCTTTTATATTTATGGTCTACATTTGACCATTCATATTTTTTTGCTGTTGTAGTTTTACATATATTACAATAAGAAGGACTACCTAATTGCCTATAAATCCATTTATGTTTTGAAGTATAACTAGCTTCTTCACCTTTCCATAAAGGGTGGTTTTCTTCGGTATTATTTTTTATACCTTTTTTAAACCACCCTTTTTCAGAACCCTTTAATAAAGTATGACCTTTTTTAAATTGTCCTTTATTTATTCCATTTTTAGGATATCCACTTGGCATAAATATATTATACTACTTTATATTAAATACATCTACCCATTTATTTGCGATAGAATCCCATAATATATCTTTAGTCCATTTAATATATTCTTTACTTTCTTCTATTTTAATTGGATTTTTTAATTGTTTAATTGTTTCTTCTATGAATTGTTTTTGTTGTTCTATATTATCTGTACCAAAATGTAATTGACCTACTTTATCCCAATCATCTTTTGTTTTATCTGAGTGAATTTTTATACCAAATTTATTTGTTTCATTTAATGCTCCAAAATCTGATGTTATAGGAAAACATTTAGCCATTTGTGCCTTACATACACTAATACAATGTATTTCTGCAAAGTTTGTGGGATACAAAAATATTGAAGCCTTTTGATATAACTCTCCGACTTCTTTTTGGCTTAATCTTCCTAAGTTTTGTATTCCAGATTCTTCTATATCTTTTAATGTTTGTCTTTTCCAATCCATCATTTGTTTGTTTTCAACATAAGCATTATCAAATATATCAAAACCATAAGCCCAAGCCATCTTTGCTTCTGGAACTTCTTTTTTTATTTCTTTAAATAATTTAGGAATAACCCCCATAGCTCTATCTGGAGATGAAGTATTTATAATTAAGTATGGGTCTTTTTTAACTTCTTTTGCACCCTCTAAAGAAAGTCCATTTTCAATTATAGCAATCTTCTCATCTGGTACATTTGGAAATAGTGAACGATGAAAATTAGTCTTTAGTAATATCTTATCAATCTTCTCTAGTCTCTTTTCGTTGAACTCTCCCTTTGGAATAACATCATGAACATCAACAAATACTTTGCCAACATTTAATTCGTAATCCAATAGTTTAGGATGTCGCCAAATAATTAAGACATCTTGTTTATCTTTTATGTTAAATTCCCAAAAAGGTTTATAAGTTACTCCATCACAAATCATTTGTTCTGTACCACAAGAATTATATACAGTTACATTGTATCCTTGTTTAGCCCATTCTTTAGATAGATTTATAACAGCTTCTTCACTACCACCAATCCCTTTAGTCTTTGCCATTTCTGGATTCCATTCGTGAGTAGTCATTCCACAGTAATAAACAATATCTTTACCCGATGAAGTTTCTTTAGTAAACCATTTATTTCTTATTTGACATATAGCTGGGTGTGATTGTAAATCTTTAGGAACTTTAGCTAGTTCTTTTTTAATCTTTTCCTTATCTTCAATCTTGTCTAATTTATCAACAAGTTTAAGTACTTTTTCTAATCGTTTTGTTTCTGCTTCCATTTCTTTAACATAACCTTTGAGTAGTTTGTTATTATGGTATATTGAAAGGCAACCTTTAAGCATTGGAAGTGCTAGGTCTGGTCTATTCTTTCGGAAGTAAACTTTGGCAAGTAATTGCATTGGGTTATAGTCATAATCTCTTGGGTTATAAACTACTACATTGTGATATGCTGGCTTTTTTATTATTCCAGTTAAGATATAATGTTCTGCATTATCCATATCATCATAACTAAAGTATAGTTCCCCAAGTTTCAAATAAGCATCTGATACATTAGGGTTCATACCTATTGCAATTTGCATATTTTTAACTGCTTGTTCTTTGTTTCCTAGTTTATCTTCAATCGCTGATAATCGTATTATAGTCAAATACTTTTCATCATCTGATTGTGATAGTTCCATAAACTTTGTAAGAGTTTCTTTAGCTTTTTCATATTGTCCATCTCCAATATAAGAATTACCAAGATTGAAATATACTCTTGGGTCATTTGGATTAAGGTCTGCATCTACTTGAGATATTTCTACATTACGCTTTGCAACTTCTTCTTGGTGATTTTCATTAGGAAAGTGCATACGATCTATTCCCTCAATAAACATTGTAGACATACTACGAGTTTCGCATAGGTCTTCATGTAAAGCACCTTTCCAAGTAGTACAACCGTCATTACGAACAACCATAGTCTTTTTATGTACTACTGTGGCTTGCTTTTCACTATCAAATTCATATAGATACCAGAAAGCAAAAGCGTCTACTGTTGGATTATCTTGAATAGTTGGTTTTAGTTTCTCAAGTCCTCTAAATTGGTCATCACAATCTGCCCAAATGATATGTGTATAGTCTGGTGTAACTTGTGAGAAATTAAAGTTACGAGCTTCCGAGAAATTATTTATCCATTTAAAAGAAGATAAATTAATATTGTCAAAAGTAGTTATATCTTCAATATAGTTTACTTCTCCTATATCTTTATAAGTTGAGGTTACAAATACTCCATCTACATAAGGAACTACATTTACTAAAAGTCTTTCTAGTAGTTCTGCTTCCTCTTTACTATTTTTTGCTATCACACATAAAGCTATTTTTGGTTTCATATTATAATTTTGCTAGTGCAAATTGTGGTACTGCTTTAGTAAACCATCTTGCACCCTCTTTACTTTTAAAATACTCCATCTCATCCCCATCAAGACTACTGATGAAAGTTGTATAGAGTTTTTCAGGACATTCAAATAGAACTCTTTGAGCAGATACTCCTGCGTGAGTTCCTTTTAATTCTCCTGTTTCATTCTCTTGTAATTGGCGTTGCATAATAACTCCATCACAAGCCATTTTATATTCATTAGGAAAAGCCATCTTGTAGACTTCTACTAGGTTTAATATACGCTTTTTTGTATGCTCTTTTGATATCATAAGATTGCTGGCTCATTACTTGAGGTATTTTGTATGAGCAAATATACCCCAAGCAACAATCTAATTAACTGTTAAATTGTAAAAGAAAACTATGCACTTCTCAAAAATCCTGTGTAGAAGAAGTTTGAATCTTGGTTTCTTGTTTCAAGTGTCATAGAACCATAGATAGCTTTCTTTGTGTATGCACCACCCTCAGCAAGAGGCTTAATGTAAGGCATATCAAGGTAAGCAACCTTTAGTTTTTCTGGACGGATTCCAAGAACACGAGATGTTGCATCAGTACCACTGATATCTACATAACGGTGTTTATGGAATGTAACTGTACCCATAGATGTTTCGTAAGTTGTAACTGTTCTTACGATATTTTGAATACCAGAAGGATTGTTTACAACTACATTTGTCTTTTGAGTAAAGCCATCAACTACACGCTTCAAGATTCCTCCTACGAAGATATCTGTTGCTACGTCACCATTTGAGTTAGTCCAGTTATCTGTCATTAATCCGTCAAGGATTGTTGCAGAAAATACTGTTCCAGAAGTAAATACTGATGTGTTTGTTGATTTACTAATTGCCTGACAAATACCAGACATCTTAGCTACTGTACCTGATACTCCAGATACGAGAGTTGCACGAATCAAATCAAATTCAAGAGCATTTCCCCAATCCTTTAAGGCTTTGGTTGTTTGTCTTTCAGTTTCGTTTATACCTGAATAGTGCTGAACAACTTCTTGTGGACGAGCTACTTGAATTGCTTTAGCTACTTCCTGAACAAGGTTTGTAAGTCTTGTAGGAGTTGTTAAACCAGTAAGTGTGAAATCTTGGTTTTGTTCAACTGCAAGAGAAGCTGGAGTAAGAAGTGTATCTACTAGGAATGAGTGAACCATATTTATGGCTTTTGTCTTTCCAAGCATACTTGATACTTGAGTTTCTTGAGCTGTCAAAATTTCCACCGCATTCAATACTACATCCTCTTTTGCGTTTGAGTCACCGTAAGTGAGCAAACCATTTAGAACTGCCATATTGTTTACAATTAGTCTTATTCAAGAGTTCCTAACACAGCTTGAGCAACTAGGCGTTCACGATCTTCCGTGTTACCTGATTCACGAGCTTTAGTTAGTGTGTCTTTTGTTTGAGCTAATCGTGGGTTAGAAACTAGCACTGACTTTAGTTTCTGGTTTTCATCGAATCCTTTTGCTTTTTCAAAGATTGCCTTAAATTCTTCTGAGTTTACGACATCAACAGGATTATCTCCCATTTTTGCGATTAATCCCTTATATTGAGAATAATCTGGGTTTTTATCAAAGAACATATTATCCTTAATTAATTTAAGTTCAGAAGCGATTTCGTTGTTATTTCCACCGACTTCTTTTATAATATCTTCTTTTCTCTTTCCTACATAAGAGTAGGTATCTTTCACAGATTTAAGAGCTGTTGTCTTATCTTTAAAATTCTTTCCTAACATTGAATTTAACTCTGCTAGAGTTAGTCCTTCATTAGTGGATTCGTCAGATACAGTTCCTTCTGCGTCTGCTGATGTCAATTGAGCATCATCAGATAGTGCGTCTAGAGTATTGTTATCATCTTCCATACTTTTTTATATCTATGCTAACTATTAAAAGGGTTATCTTTCGACAGATAAACCCTGCTGAGGTTATGCAGGATTTACCTATTCTTCCCTTAATATATAACTAGCGATAGGTTTTTCTAAATTATTATTATTAATATGTTGTTCGACCGTTCCTAATATATCATTCTTCATCCAATCTAATAAAATAGCAACTGCATACTTTCTTGATTTCATATCTATTAATGCCTTCTCTGGTGTTGAATCATCTACATTTGCAATAAACTGTAAATCCATTATTTTATCTGAAAACTTACTATATAAAATACCCCAACCTTGATGTTCAGTAAGTAGTTTTAGTTTTTCTCCATCTGTAAGTATTTGCTTTGTTTCTAAATCCATAATTATTGAACATTTGCATTAGTTGTTATATTTTGTAGAGATTGTGGTTTTATGGCTTGTTGGTCTCCTTGTATTGGTTGTCCTTGTTGTTGAACTTGCATATTTTGTTTAGGCATATCTAATCCCATTAAATCAAATATTTGTTTTGTTATATCATCACTGTATTGTGGTGTTACTTTTAGCATTGTCATTAGATTTGAAACTGTAACTGCTGTATCTCCATTTTCATTTGTTATATAGAATACTGAGTCTAAATCTTCTGCAATAATATTTTTAGTAAGTTTCACAAATAACTCTGGTTTCTTTGAAAGCATAGCAACTTGCTTATTCATTTCTTGCATTACCTCTTCAGGTATAGGAGTAATACCTTGTTCTTTAAGTTTGTTTAGTTTTTCATCTGCAAGGTTAGATACTATTCTTTCTACTAGAGCTTTATATTTTTCGTCATCTCCTGTAATACGAACTAAATCTCCAACTTTAATTGTTGAAGCGATAATAGGTAATGCGTGTCTATCCATCCAGCGTTGCAAAAAGAAAGTAATACCATCTTTCATTAAAGCATAACCAGACTTTGAACTAGCACTTTCAATAGAAGCTCCTGTTGCTGTTTGTGAAGCTGGTAATTGTTCTCCTGTTGAAACCGGATATGCTTGTGTAACTTTTTGAGCCCAACCTGTGATAACATCTTCATCTTTGTAAGAAGTTGGATCTACTGGTGTAACATCCATATTCTGCAAGTCATCCATATTCTGAACTGTAATTGCTCCATTAGATGGAAGTTTAGCTAATTGTTGTGGTGTTATACCTGCACCTTTACGAACTTTGAATAATCCAAGTTGTGAAATATAACTTTTATTTATTCTATGGTTTACAACTGTGTTAAGCCATTCTTGTAATGCTAAGGCTCTTTCTGCTGTACCTAATCCATACCAGCGACCAGAAATAATAGACATACGAGCTTCTTCATAAGGCTTGATTGACTTTCCTGTGTGTGGGTCTTTGTTTGTATTCTTTTCAATTAAGTGAACTCTTTTATCTCCAGCGTCTAAACCAGAAACAATAATGTGTCCGTCAAAATAATCTTCGTCATCCATTTTTCCAGTAAGTAAAGATTCTGGCATTTTACCCCAACATTCCCAAACATCAACAAATCTACCAGTTGTGGGTATTCCTGTAACTGATTGAGAACCAACACGAATATCATTTTTTGAAAGTGTTTGAGCACCGACAATATCTTTTGTATTAATCCAACCTGACATAGAAGCTATTTCATCTGGTGTCATTAAAGCTCTTTCTGTAAATCTAAAAGCAGATTGTATACTTTCTTCTGTTGGGTCTATATATATATGAAATAAGTCTACTGTGCGTCTACGCATTTCTCCATCTTCTTTCCAAGTTTTCCAAACAACAGTTCCATCAATAGCTAGCTGTCTTTCAGTAGTGTCAAGTAATTCTCCAAAAAACATCTTTGTTAAATAATCTCTTACATAAGCACGAGTTACATCTGTCATTGGTCCACCCTTAGGGTTAGAAGCCTTAAATTGTAAATCCTTTTGGTCTAAATCAATATTCTTAACAACATCTTCGCAGAGAGTTCTAATTAAAGGAATCCAAGTTTTATCTCTTGAAGTAGTTGGGTCTGTTGGTTCATCAAAAACACCCCAGTAATTCTTTCTTACAGTTCTTATGAGTTCACGCATACGAAAACCTACCTTTTCTGTTACATAACAAACTGCATCCTCCCAATTAACTCTTTCTTTATTTACAATATTAATTGCTAAAGATTCAATATCACTTTGGATTTTTTTCTTAGATATTTTTGCCATTAATATAATTGTCTACTAATTTAAATTAAGAGTAAATTATTTATACTGGTGTGAGTAAAGATTGAAGTCTTCGTCTTCTTCATCTTGATTAGTTCCTACTAAATCCTGAAAGACATATCTTATTCCATCCATATGGTGGTTAAAGTCATCAATTGGTACATTTAATCCATTACCATCTTTATCTACTTTCCAAGCATAATTTTCATACTCGTGTTTTATATTTATTGAACGCTTTGTATAAGATATAGGAACTGATTGAACAGCTTGTATACCTTGAGTTATTGACCCTTGACCTTTTACTGCTGGAATTACATTTACTCCAGCTAATTTAAGTTCATCTATTGATTTTGGCTCTGCACTATCAGCAATAGTTAAGGTATCTTTTAAGTTGTTTATTTGACTTGCTATCTGAAAGTTTAGTAATCCTTTACGATATATTTGTTCATCTAGTATATAACCACCATTATAATAATATACATCTCCACAAGCTGTTGGATCGTTTGAATAACCAAAGTCAAGCCATCTACGGACTAATCTAGCTTCGTGTGGTATTTCGTCTATTTCTTTCCAATCTTTATATATTTTACCTTTAACTACTTCTGGTACATAACCTTTAACCATATTCCAATAGTGGTCTGGTTTTGTTTCTTTATATCTTTCATAACTATCTATACTTGCTTGAGCTATGTTTTTTACATTATCTAAATAAGAAGCCTGTATAAATACAGTATCTTTCATTTCTGGTTTTAATACTGGTATATAAAAGTCTTTAACTCCACTAGGTATTAAATCAAACCAACGCTTAATAATCCAATGTGATTTTGGTGGTGGATTAAGTAATAAAATAATAAGCACATCTCCTTTAATAGTACGAAGTGAGTCATCTAATTGCATAAAATCTTCTTCTGGTATTTCATCAGCTTCTTCTATAATAACCGTATTATAATTAGCTAAAGATTTAAGTTTAGATTTTTGATCTGATGATGACTTACGAAAACCAACAGCATTTATACTATTAGCTCCATAAGATATAGACATTGTACTATCATTTATTGAATATGAGTCTTTAGCTCCATTTTCTTCTACTCTGTCTGTTATTTCACGATAGATTGAGTTTCTTATATCTCCTAATACATAACGCATAATAGCACAACGGAAGTATTCAGGGGCTACTAGTTTAGCATTTGCAAATTGTGAAGCTACTGTTGAACGACCAGCTCCACGACCACCCATAAGAATTAAATATCTAGGATGTTCTGTGAATAAAGGTTTATATATTTCATTAACTATTTGCTTCATTTTTAAAGTCCGTAAAAACTATTGTATTACCTTGTAAAGCTTTACCATCTGATGTTACATCTGTTGATTGTTTAGCTTTATCCATTACTCTATCGTGAATTTCTTTGATAGCAGGGACATCTCCTTCAAGAGCTTTTGCTATAAGGATTGGTTTAATTAAAGCCAAGGCTTCTCCAAGTCCTTCTTTATATTCGGCTATAAGTTGTTTAGTTGCTTTTTTTATTATCTTATCTTCAGGAGTATCTTTTGGTCTACCATTAGGATTACCACTTACTCCTGGTTTAAATAAGTGTTCTGGTCTGCTTTTTTCTGTTTCTTCAATAATTTCCATATTCCTACATACAAAGCATCTTGTATATAGGGGTATGAATACTATTCTTTTACTTCTTGTTTTTCAGATACTTCTTCTGTTGTTACAGGACTATTAGATAACTTACTAAATACTTCCTTAACACTTGCATATAGCTTTACTGGTGCATTTGCATCATAGAAAGCTTGTATGATTGCATCTATTTGTTCTTGTGTGATTATTTTCATATTTATTTTACACAACTAATTGATGATGTGGCTCTTATTCCATTTATATCTACATTACTTACATAACAAGTTGTTTTGTCATCTATAAATTTTGTAATTGATATATGATTTGTGTTTAATTGTTCAGACCATATTGATTGAGTTGGCACTTCTAGTGGTGATAGATACTTAACTGAAGCATAAGCAATTCCACTTGTTAAAACTAAACCGACTATAACTCCTAAAATTATCTTTTTCATACTAATTATACTTCTTAGCTAACTTTTTAATATTCTTCTTATCCATCTTCATATCTTTTGGATAACCTTCTCCGTACTTCTTATCTAGTTTCTTATCTGTTTTACTTGCTTCGTATTTTTTTGTGATTTGTTTTTTATTCATATATTTTAATCTTCTTTATAATCTTTAGGTTTCTCATATTTATCAGCTATCGCGACCTCAATAGTCAATAATAGTCCGGATAAATTACATGCTGTTTGTAATGCTGTCTTTGTAGTCTTTACTGCGTCAATAACATTTGGTGTTATTTCTATTCCACCAGTGTTACTCTGTATAGTATTATACGGCGATAATAATGCTTCTGTCAAGATACTCTTAGGGAGTTTCTCTGATATTTCTTTTAAAGCTAATCCACCACCTTTAACTATACCTTCCTGGAGAGCAAACTTTGTTGTGTTAATAGCGTTGTTTATTTTCTTTTTGAGATAAGTCTTATCACTTTCAGTTGATGAAACTCTTATAACTCCTATTGCTCCGTTTAGTTTAGCTATACGCTTTTCTAGTTGGTCTTTATCAAATTTAGTCTTTGATTTGCTTAGTTCTTTATTAAGTTCTTTTAATCTTTCAGATACATTTCCTTTAGCTCCGAAAATAACTGTTCTGTCTTTTTCAATTACTATCTTTTTTGCTGTTCCCATATTTTCCATGATTGCAGTTGATAGATCTACATTTAATTGTTTATCAAATAAGTAAGCACCTAATGATATGGCTAAATCTTTCATTTTATTACTATCTCCAAAGTAGGGTGTCTTAATTGGTATTATATTGAAAGTATTCGAAACTTTAGCAAGTATAAATGATTGTATTACTTCCTTAGAGAAGTTATCTGATATTATTATTATATCTCTTATATTGTTTTCTTTAAATAATTTCTGTGTAATTGGTGTTATTTGTTCTTTAAAGTTTAGTGGTTGATTTGTTATAAGTACTAAAGGCTTTTCTATTACAAAAGTTTTATCTTCTTGATTTGCAAATAGTTCATTTTCAAAACCTGCTTCAATTTCAAAACCATCTATGATTTCAAAGTCTGTATCAAAATAACTATCTTCTACTGTTATTATTCCATCTTTACCTATTTTCTTATATATATCTGCTATCATTTTAGCATACTTTGGAACTTTGACTGATGACATAGCTACATTATAAATATCTTCATCAGTTGATATTTTTTTAGATATCTTATATAGTTCTTTAATAACTTTTTCACAAGCTATATCTATTTCTTCTTTTACTTTAATAGGGTCAATATTTTCATTAGTAAAAGCATTATCTATATTTATTTTTTCATAACCTACATTTTCAATAGATTGAGCAAGTGTTGTTGCTGTTGTAGTTCCATCAAAAGCTTTATCAAAGGTTGATATTGTTATTTCTTTTACTTTATCAGCTCCTAGTTGTTTTATTTCATCTTCAATTTCAATAGCTTCTGCAATAGTTTTTCCATCATTTGTTATTTCGGCAAATTGGTAAGGTCTACTAATAATAGCATTTCTTCCAGATGGTCCAAGAGATAACTTAACTAGATTACAAGCTTCATTAAATCCATCGTGTATTAATTTTTTAGCTTCTTTGTTTAATTTAATTATTTTCATATACAATCACAAGGTTTATCGTGTAGTAATATTGTGCAGTTATTACATCTTTTATGTGTTTTTGTCGGTTCATTACATTTATAACATAATTTACAAGATAATCCTGATTTAAACTTTTTATATCTATCTTTATTTGATAATGGCAACCATAATGCAATAGTCGTAATAGAACAATTATATTTTTTTGCTAAGTCTATTTTTTTATAATTACCACTAGAAAATAAACATCTCAATTCATTTAACTGTTCATCTTTTAGTGATCTAATAGACATAATATTTAATTTATATATTAATTATAATACTATCTGTTAATTTTTACAACTTTTTTACCTATAAACCTACACTTATCTTCAACCATTTCCTTCTTAAAATCCACTATACCTAGTATTTTACCTATTTTTGTATGGAGGGATTTTAGTTCTTGTTTGGTTAAATGAATTGAATGATTCCAATTTTTTTCATCCATTATTCTGTAAAATAATTTTGTTTCTTTTGTTATTTTAATCATATACCTATTTTATATTATTAATAATGTTTTTACTGTCCTCTATTGCTTGGTTATAACCATTACAATATTCTTCTAAATGCTGTGCTACATAATTTTTATTTTTTAGCATTTTCTCTTTAATTTCTGAAACAAGTTTTTGGGAGTGGGAGTCTAAGGTTTTATTAATAAATTTAAAAAGTATATTATGTACTTCAAGTGTTGCGTGTTGTAAAGGTAATATACTTACTAGCTCTTTCTTCCATTCTTCCATCTCAGTACTCTCTGGGGTGAGGTTAGAGGTAGAGTCTGTCTTTGGATAACATTTATTACAATTCTGTCCGCCACCTACTCCTTCGATACAGCCACAAGGTTTTCTTTTTTCTTCCCTCTCATCTCTATCTAAGGGAATGGACTGAGGTTCAAATGGTTTACCACAAGCAAAGCACATACCAAATGTATTTCTTGCTCCACAACACTTACTTACTTCTACTGATGGTTTATGACACTCACAATGACTAAAAGCACAAATATCATATCCTGTTAATTCTTCATCTTTACACTTTTTACAACATTCTTTTGATTTTTCATTCATAATTTTTCAATAGTTATTTTATAATTTCCTAAAACTTTCTCTTGATTATGAACATTCTCTAGTGTTGTAGTAAATTTGGTAGCATTGTAACTATATAAAATTCCACAAAGATAAGCAGTAATTTATATAAAATGTTTATGACCTTTAATTTCTTCTTCTTTTGATTTTTCGTTTGAGTTTTTCATATAGTTACTTAAGTAATTTAATTATTCTAAAATAAATATCTTCTCCAACACTTCTTTTATCATACACAGGACTATCTACCCAATACCTATATGATATTTCCATAGCTTGGCTAAGAGCATAATACTCTTTAGAAAATAATCCTAAATCTTTTCTATCAAGTATCACCCAAGCTTTTATTGGCTTTATATCTTTCACTTTTTTTGTTTTTGATTGGTTAGACATAGGTTATTCTTGTAAATAAATTGCTATTCCTAATGCTCCGAAAATTAACATTAGAGTACCAATAACTCCTGTAAATGTTAGAAATACACCTAACCCGCTAGGATTATTCCAATTTATTGGATAATTTGTAATCCATATAATTAATTGAAGTGATAACCACCATCCTAGAGGAACTAATCCAAACCATAATACTTTTATTTTATTCATATATTTCTTAGATGGCTATTACTCTTTAATAATTTTATACCCATTGTCTTCTAATAACTTTATTGCTTCTTTTTCTGCGGAGTTTTGTTCTGGTTTTTTAATTTCAAGTTTCCCATCTAAACAAATTGGCTCTTTACTTGGAGTTCTTTTTGCTTTGATAGATAGACATTTAATATTTTTATATACACAACAAAATGCGTAATATGAGATGTTCCAAGCATTGATGTTCCCAGCAGTGATGTTCCCAGCAGTGATGTTCCAAGCGTTGATGTTCCCAGCAGTGATGTTCCCAGCAGTGATGTTCCCAGCAGTGATGTTCCAAGCATTGATGTTCCCAGCAGTGATGTTCCAAGCGTTGATGTTCCTAGCAGTGATGTTCCAAGCGTTGATGTTCCTAGCAGTGATGTTCCAAGCGTTGATGTTCCTAGCGTTGATGTTCCTAGCGTTGATGTCCCCAGCGGTTACTATAATACTCGCTGATATTGAGATAGAACACTCAAACTTAACATCTCCTTCTATTGCTAATACTCCATTTTTAATGTCTTTAATAACGTCTTCATTTGTTTTATATATTTTCATAATGTTTTAGATGGCTATTTACCATCGGTTAGTTCTTTTAATAATTTTTTTTTATGCATTTCCATCTCAAACCTTTCTTCTTGAAATTTATTCTGTATTAGTTTTCTAATTTCTTTTAGAGGAACGCCCATTTCTATAAAAATCCACCAGAAATCTTTTATTTTTTGTAACATATTATTATTTAACTAATTCTTTTAATTTTGATGAAATGGTGTCTAGGTCTTCTAAATCGCTTGTTTTAACCATTTTGTATCCATATTTATCTTGTGGAATAAAGTTTTTAATATTTTGGTTCATATTATTTAATAAACTTCTTTAAAAAACACTCTCTATTAAAATACTTGTGACCTGACTCTAACCTTGATTGAGTTGTGTAAAACTCTCTAGCACACCCACAGATACAAGTTACTAATACTTTAGATTTGCGAGGGATTTTTTTCTTATCTAATTTTGCTCTAATATAAGTCATAAATGAAAATTGCTATTATATAGATGATTGGGATTGCTAGGATTAAAAGTATCAATCGCCATAATATTTTTTTATACTTAATCTTTCTTTCTCGTTCGATGGCATAGTTTCCTTTGATAGACATTTCTGGGTAATCTATTATTTCATTGTCTAGTCTTTGGAGTTCTATTTGTCTACGGCGATCAGCAGACTTAACCTTATGAAATATATTTTTGTCTATTACCTTACTAGTGCCGATTATTTTTTGTATTTTTTTAGGTATCATTTTTTGTATTCGCTATAATTATTATTATTCCAAGCCTTTTCTTCGTCACAAGGAAATGGAATATGCAAACCGAACTCTTGCCCTAGCCATTTATTCATTACATCGTAAACGGCGTCAATATCTTCTTGTTTTGATAGTTCAGTTGTGCTTGCTTTACCTAATACGACCTTTTGAATTTCTTTCCATATAATCTCTTTCACATTTGACATTGTAGGGGTTATTTCTACCTTGTGGATGTGTTCCATCACATTTTGGAGTGTATGTCCCTCTCGCTCTAATTCTTTTGCTACGAGCGAAAAATAGAGGTGTAGAGCATTGTTCTGAGATGATGTTCGGTAGCTTTTAGGCTTAACTTCTTTGAGATACTCATTTATCTTTTCAATAACATTTTCTGGCTTTAAAGTAGACCAGTTTTTTATTTTATTATAGACATCTCTATCGATTGAAGTTTTCATATAAACTATCTACGGCTTGTTTTATAACTTTCTTCTCACTAATTTTTAATATCTTTTTTAATTTTTTTATTTTTTTGTCTGTTTCTAGTTCGTGGCGATAAGTTCGCGGGATTAATTTTGTCATATATTTTCTACCAATTAATTTTTATAATATTTTTAGGAAGTTTCGGCATTACACTTTCTATTTCTTTTTTGGAAAATCCGGCAATTCCTTGACCTACTGGAGTTAAGAGAAACTCTTTATCGGGACACCACTCTGCCATTTGTATTAAGTCTTTGAAATTTTCTTTAATATCTTTTAATGGGAGTTTTTCCATATTTATACCGAGTGTCGGGAAAGCATAACTTTTAAAATCATCTCCTACTCCTTGTATTCCCAGTCCTTTACCACATATTGCTCCGAAGTCTTCATAAGCTTGTTTTGCTGCACCACCGAGATGGTTACCACTTAGGTTAGATCCAAATACGAATACTTGATTATCTTTTAATTTAGTAATCATATTAATATTCAGACTTAGGAACTTCTCTTAAGACCTTTATTTTACTTGCACGAACCTTACCGTCACAATCTCTTGAAACAACAATATCTTTTTCATCTACTTCACATTCAAGTAGTGCCATATTTTCAAATTCTTTTCCAAATTGTAAAGCCCATAATTTATGTGATATATGAATTCCTTGTGAACAACTATCGTCTTGATTTTTTGAACATACTTCTTCTTTTGTTTCTCCAATTATGTATTTAAAACTATTATTATAATTAGAATAATATTCTCCATCTTTTGATTTATGGACTGCCTTATACATTATTATTTTCTTATTCTGTTCTTCTGTAGGGTATATTTTTTTATATGTTTCAAATTTAGGATTTTTATTTAAACTTAATTCTTCTTTTATTTGTATAAAACTTGTTTCTTTTGAAAGTTTCATATCAATTTTTGAAGTACCTATTTGTCTTATCATATTTATACCTAGTGAAGTTACTTTTTTAGCATTATATAAGAAACAAATACAAGCCATACCGAATAGTAAGATGGTTGCGTTGTCATAGACAGATTTGATGGTTGCGTTGTCAGAGACAGATTTGATGGTTGCGTTGTCAGAGACAGATATGATGGTTGCGTTGTCATAGACAGATTTGATGGTTGCGTTGTCAGAGACAGATATGATGGTTGCGTTGTCAGAGACAGATATGATGGTTGCGTTGCCATAGACAGATTTGATGGTTGCGTTGCCATAGACAGATTTGATGGTTGCGTTGTCAGAGACAGATTTGATGGTTGCGTTGTCATAGACAGATTTGATGGTTGCGTTGCCATAGACAGATTTGATGGTTGCGTTGTCATAGACAGATATGATGGTTGCGTTGCCATAGACAGATTTGATGGTTGCGTTGCCAGAGACAGATTTGATGGTTGCGTTGTCAGAGACAGATATGATGGTTGCGTTGTCATAGACAGATATGATGGTTGCGTTGCCATAGACAGATTTGATGGTTGCGTTGTCAGAGACAGATTTGATGGTTGCGTTGCCAGAGACAGATATATAAGCATTATCAAAACTTCTATTAACACAAATACTTTCTTTTGTATCTTTAATTACAATTATTCCACTAAAATCACTTTTTATTTTATTAAACTCTTTTTGTGTGTTTATTATTTTTTCCATAAATTTTTTTAAATTAATAATCTACTCTCTATATTATAGCAATACTGCAATACTTTGCAATAGGTTAAACTGTGCATAACTTTTTAAAGATTTTTATACTCAATAAGTAACTTAATATAATGGTCTTCTGCTTTAGTTGTCTGAAATTTTAACTGGAATAAATTATCTACAAATTTTTGTCCTTTTTCAATAACTAGTCTTCGGTAAAATTCTGATCCATTTCCCCCTAAGTTAATATTACAGTAGTAACATTGAAGTCTTAGGTTATCTAAGTTATATCTTAGTAATGCTCCACCGACTGAATTTGGGATGAAATGACCAAGTTGTCGGTTACTCGATTCTATTGGTTTATCACAAGTGAAACAATAATGCTTTCCATCTTTATTTAAGTATCTTTCTAGTGATATTCGTCTGCATTCTTGCCATAGTTCATCTTGTAATTTACGAATATTACTTTTAGATTTCTTTTTTAGTGGAGTTTTTTTTAACATATAATAGTTTTAGTTCTTGTTAAGGAACTAATTAAAAGGTATATCTTCTGGTTTAATTGGTTCTTCTGGATATTTTGATACTTCGGGCTCATCATCTAGTTTTAAATCATCTTCTTTTGCCTTTTTATAAGTGTTTAGTTCTAAATACAAAGTTCCTTTTTCTTTACTTTTTTTAAGGTCTAAATTTACCCAACCGTCATTATTGTGTTTGTTTAAAAATGCAATAAAATCTGTTACTTTAACTGATATTTTTCCTTTAACCCAAGGGGCTTTATCTTTAGTGTTTTGGTCGGGGGCTTTAAATATAATTCCGTCAGCGAATACTTTTTCTTTTTCCATAGTTTTAAAAAGGTTGTTCTCCACTCTCTACGAGTTCAGATTTCCTTTGTTGTGTTAAATTTAATAATTCGTCTGTTAGTTTTCTACCGTCTAATGTTCGGCGATTAATTTGTGATGTTGTTCTAATTTTTTCTTCAATGTAAGTTATATCGTTGAAATTTTTAGATAAACTAATCGCCTTGATGATTTTATTTTTGTAGTCCATATTAACCTAAGTCTAGGTCGTCTAGTTCTTCACTACTAGTTGCTCCTTTTTTACTACTTGTGCCGTCTGTATCTTTATCTGTAACAAGTCCGAGAAGTGAAGATAGTGAGTAGCGACGGAAGTAAGTTATAAGTGATCCAATTGCTTGTGCTTTATTCATACCTTCAAATCCTCTTAATACGAATTTCTTTTTGTCTGGTGTTTCTTCATAAACTAAACTATCAAATGGCATATCTGTGTTACTCTCTATTGTTTCGCCACTTTCTATGTGAAATATAACAGTTTTTAGTTGTGCCATATTTACTGCTTGATAAAATCCTAGACCGTTCTTTTTAAGTAATGGATTTATTACTTCTAATATTGCTGGTAGGTCAGCATATTTATAACTGTAACCAGAAGTTTCTTTTAATATTACTGGAACTTCTTGTTGAAAATCTGCTAATGCTTTATATATGTTTTTCATAATTATTTACTACTTAAATTATTAATATTTTCTATTGTTTTGATAATTGAGTCAGCTGTTGGTGTTTTTTTGTTTTGAATATTACTATTAACTTCTTGGAACATTCTTTTATCTTCTTGAGAAAGTATTATTTCTCCTTTTTCTTTATCAAAGTATGCCATAATTTAGAAATCATTATCGCTTATAACTTCCATATTCTTGTCGTAGTCATCTCTTTCTTGTTCGACCGAACTATCTCTATCTTGAACCTCTCTGCTTTTGTTATGAACGACACAGATTATTTCTTTATTACAACAAACATTACTTGCTAGACAACTTGCTCTACCACAACATAGTTCTTTTTCCATATTACATTAAAAATATTAGTGCGAATAATGCGACCCCTAAACCTATAAATAATAATCCATTTGTTAACTCCTCTTTTTTAATTAATTTATTCATATGTCTATTATAGCAATACTGCAATACAATGCAAGGGGGTGGGGTGTGGATAATTTTTAAGCCTTATATTTAAGATATATTTCTTTAAATAACTCTATTTTATTTATTGTTTTATCATTATCACTCTCTACTGCCTTGGGTGGTTGTATAGGTGTTTTAACTCTTTGTCCATTAATAATTATTTCTAAACAGTTATCAAATTTTTTTAGATTTTTTCTCTTTAAACTTCTGACAAAATATATAAATCTTCTTCTTTCATATATA
>Ga0302215_10000306_pt1 | contig 36742 bp, 33 predicted proteins | sample II_Fen_N3_1_FD_194580 | JGI IMG/M metagenome (GOLD analysis project Ga0302215, IMG submission 194580) | Peat permafrost microbial communities from Stordalen Mire near Abisko, Sweden - II_Fen_N3_1 | ecosystem: Environmental > Terrestrial > Soil > Wetlands > Permafrost | place: Sweden: Abisko... | reverse complement strand
ATATAATGTCGCATTTTTCAACCACATAGTTATATATAGTAACATAGCAACACATGGAAATTTTAAGAATACATAGAAAACATAGCTAACTACAGTTTATGTGAGATATGTGACCGCTCGAACTTGTTCGCTTTGCTTGCAAAGAATAGAACTCTATGTCAACTCAAAATTAAGCCATATTACTATTACGTAATAACCAATAACTACCAATAACTATTAACTACCAATAACTATCAATAACCAATAACTATCAACTGTCAACTATCAACTTCCCCTTCCTTATATGCTCCTCTATCGAGTACCGCTTTCTCACCACTTCCGCCGCCAGAATCGCTTTTTCCTGATAAGGTGCTTTATCCTGCAAAAATAGCATAAATTTAGCGAGTAAGTCTGTTTCAACCTTGCTTTTGTACAAAGTAGCCAGAGCAGCATTATCGGTCACTTCGGTCATTACCTCCCAGTCGTTCACAAAAACAGGTACACCCACAGCCAATGCCTCTACTACCGCAATGCCAAAAGTATCGTGGTCGGTAGAATAAACAAAAACATCCAATTGTTTCAAAATAGCCGGTACATCATTGCGCACGCCCAAAAACGAAACCTTATCAGCTATCCCATTGGCCTTGCAATACTCCACGCAACGGTCATACAACTGTTCTTGTCCCTCCACCCGCTTTCCGGCAAATACAAAATGAAAATCTACCCCTTCTTTCGCTAATAAAGCCAGAAACTTACAGGTCGTAAACTGATCGCGTACATCATTAAAATTTCCTACTGCCCCCATCAACAGCTTTTCCTCATCCAACCTCAATTCCTGACGGATAGTAGCAAGATAAGTTTTGCGTTCAAGCTTATCAAACGAAATACCATTGTACAGCACAGCCTGTTTCAGCGGGTTCAGTTTATATTTCCGGATATAATACTGCTGTTGCACTTTACTAACATACAAATTCTTATCGGTTCGCCGTATAATAAAACGCAACAACCTTTGTCCAAAGCCCTTATTGGTATAATCATACCCATGAAAGGTTAGTATCACTTTTATTCCTGTACCCACACAGGCAATACGAGCATATAATGCATCCAAGGGCTGTTGTGCATGTACTATGGTTACCTTCTGTTGTTGCAAATAGCTTCTTAAGCGGTAAAAGTAGCCGGCTATATTCTTGCTAAAAGCTATTTTCCGGATAGGTATGCCGGTAGCTTTAAAGTCATCTTCAAGCACACCACCTTTTCGGTACACACACACGGCATCCAACTCACATTGAGCTGCATTCCTAAACACATCCAACATCAGTGTCTCTGTACCACCACGGTTCAACGAACCCAATAAGTAGGCTATTTTCATTATTACTTACTTGACATCTAAAAAAATCCGCCCTTAATCCGTCAACTGACGGAAATAGAAATTACTTTTGTCTCCTAAAAACCATCCCACAAAATGCAAATCAACTTGTATTTCCACTCTTACTCCCCTTTAGGGGATGGGGACTCCTTTTTCAAATCCCCCTTTAGAAACCCCTCCGCTGCGCTCGTCCCCTTAAAAGGGGACATCCTAGAAAGCCTAAATTTAACACATCTTACTATACGGATAAGTACTAGAATAGCTTTATTAAATAAGTCTATTGCTATAAAGATTCAGCACTCAAAAAGCCTAATACACCCGCTAAACATCAGGAACCAGACAATCTCCCCTTTCAAGGGGAGTGCCCATAGGGCGAGGGGTTCTTTTCTTACTCCCCTTCAGAGTAAGCAGCTCATTCTCTATTCCACAAAAATTTGCTTATACAACCTACTACTCTCAAGCATACTATCTATGTGCTTAGCTCCAAAGTCCGGATTACGGAGCGTAAAGCTTGCATCAAAGCAATTTTTATCCGTCATCTTTTGTTTTTGTTTTTCAATATAATCAGTTAAGTTGCTAACCACTTTCGCAGGGTTCCCCACTGCTAGGGAGTTACCCGGAATATCTTTAGAGACAATACTACCGGCTCCAATTACCACATCATCGCCAATGCTTACACCCGGAAGAATAATAGTCCCAGCACCGATAAAAACTCGACTTCCAATTTTAACGTCAGCCACCCGGGTATATTTCAAAAAAGGCTTGGTACTGGCATCGTGTGCCAGAATATGAACATTAGGAGCCAATATTACATCATCACCAATGCTGATATGCCAACAGTGCGAGGGGTCAATAATTACCCCCGACATCCGGGTTAGATGTGACCCCACTTTCAATCCACGGCTGATCAGTTTGTCCAACGATTGTTCGCCTCTTATTCTACTCAATACTTGTTTTAGTAGTTTCATTTGCCTAATCTTCGTTTTAAATTACCGACACTTTTTCGTACACTGTACCATAATTTTAGAAGTGGAAGTGGTGAATAATAAAATAGCTTTATTTTCATGGGTTGCTGGCTAAAATCAACTTTCCCGATTTCTCTTTTAAACGCCGTTTTATAAAGTCCCTTCAGTCTATAGCGTTCCAGCGTATATACCCGAAGTAAGTCCAGCAGCTTCTTTAAATCGTCATTCACCCTTTCTTCCTCTGCCAGATAGTCGAGGTTAAAGATAAAATGTGTTTCCGGCTTGTATAATTTAGCAGCTATTACCCCCCTATTGGCCACTTCAACATCCTGATTATAAAAGGTCAGATGTTTATTGAGCAAAGCTACCGGATATTTTAGGGCTACCCGAATCCAAAGATCAAAATCTTCTCCAAGTGTCAAAACCGGTTTAAATCCGTTCTCCGATTCAAAAACTGCTTTCTTTATAATTGTTGCTCCGGTCCACAGTGGCATATACATGGTATTGAAATAAACCTGACAATAGTTGATCAGCCCACTCTCAAAATCCGAAACTACACCTATTTGTGCTGGTATATTTCTTCCGTTTTGAACCTTATAATAGCTACAACCATAAATCCCGGCTTCCGGATAACAGTCTATCAATTTCTTCATTTCTTCCAGATAATTAGGCTCCCACCAATCATCCGCATCCAGAAAAGCAATAAAATCATACTTAGCCAACTTCACCCCATTATTACGAGTCGTTGATACTCCCTGGTTCTCTTGCCTAATTATCTTAATCTTTCCAAATTCGTTTAATTCTTCCTCTGATAACTGTTGACCGTTGACTGTTGACTGTTGACTATTGACTGATAACTGATAACTGATAACTGATAACTGTGCAAAGCTCTCGTCTGTCGACCCATCATCCACCACTATTAGCTCAAACTCTTGATAAGTCTGAGCCAATACCGATTCTATCGCTTTGCGGATATAGGGTGCTTTATTATATAATGGAATTATTATTGAAAACATCAGATTAACTATTTATCTTTACAAACAAAAACTCCATTTTTATTCAATTCAATTCCAGCATCAAATTTAAAATTTGTAGGGATATTATAATATCCTTCACCCCAATGATAGACACTTTTAATATTATTCTTTTTGTATATCATAAAATGTAAATAGATATATTCATTTTCTAATCTGTCATTAGTTATACTCCCATTCTTGTAGAACCATCTGTCTGACTCATACTTATACAAACGTCCATCAGAATTTAAAATGGGTGTTGTATGCTGTTCTTTAAAGTACAATCGTCTTTTGTCTGTTCTGAGCAACTTATGTATCAGTGAAAAAACAGAATAGTACATCACCCAGGCTGTTTTCCAGTCAAAAATTTTCATTACCACCTGTCGGTAAAATTTTCCTATATATTCCGTTTCAGGAAATATCAAACGACTAAAATCTGACTCATCCAATGCATAATGTACATCACTGCATAACTTCTTCTGCCAGTCTGGTATCGACAAACATAACTGTGTATATTTTGGTATATTTCTGATTATAGTCAAATGACCACTTAACCTATCATTGTGTGTAGAGAACACATCATACTTGCTAAGCAAATCATCAGTATAAAATTTCTTTATATTCCCCCAAATAATATCCACATCACCATATCCCCAGAAATCATACCCATTCAATAATTCCTTATGCACTATTCCTAAAAATGGGCGTAAATCACATAGTTTGTAGGGGCTTTTAGGAGAAAAGTCAATAGCTAATTTTGAACTTACGTCCTTACAGTACTCGTCATAAGTCAGACAAATATAATGTATATTAGCAGCTTCTATATCCGGTTTACTACAATCAGTTATAAAAATAAAGTCTATCTCCTTATTTTCGGCACAAGAATGAAGATACAGCAGAATCCACTCCGGCCATTTCCCAAAATAAGGTATAAGAATAGCTATGTTATGCTTCATAAACAAATCCAGTTAGAAGGTATCATTTCCGAAACATACCGATTCATTCTTTCTGTTGGATACCATTGTTGAGGAGCTACCACCAGAGCTGATGCATTCTTATTAAGCCAGGCTCCCCACCAGCTAAAACTGGAATTGGCAATAATATTGTGTTTGCACAAGCTCATTAACAACATATCTTTATAACTATCGGCTCCGGTATTCCCACTAACTATTTTATAGGGTAACTCGGGTTTAAATTCATGCTCCACCCAGCCCGGATCATTCGTAAACACATACAAAACAGGAGATTCCACTTGCTCCTTTATCAATGCTATGGCTTTCTGATAATAACTCATTTCAGTGGTGGCAATAAATCCACTACTCAGATAATCACCACGACGAATATGCAAACTTACTGGTGTTTCTAAACTTCCAATAATTTCTTGCGCAATATCAGACTCATAAAAGCTGTTGTCCTTTAATTCAAACAAAGCCCTGATTCTATCCTCAAAACCTAAAAAATACCTTAGATTCATCCAGTGACCCATAAAATAGGTTTTTCGTGTCACATTTAGTTGTTCGAAATCATCAACATATTGACAGGGAGATTTTTCCGTTACGAGTTTGGCAGGATGTAACTTCCGCCTTAGTTTATAATATATATAAGCTAGGTATTTCTTCTCCTGTTTATAGCGTGCCACTGAAAAAGGCTTGAATACCTTTATTTGGTTATTGTCTGCAATTTTATAATCTCCTATGCTAAACACAACCATATCTGTCGGCATATCAGATACAAAATCATCATTCATTATATCAAATTCAACCGGAACATTATATTTCCACTCCAGTACCTTGCCAAAAGCATACTGAAACATTTGATTACCCAAACCGTTCTTTAAACAAACTACAACCATCTTCTTTATTTACTATGATTTAATGATTCTTCTTTGCCTAATTTTTTCAATTCTTTTAGCAACCAATTCATTTAAAAGAATAGCAAAAACAATGCTCGCAATACTTAATGTGAAACCTTTTCCGCCAATCATAGGTAATTTAACACCACTTATAAATGTAAACACAAATATATGTGATATATAGATAGGGTAAGACAACTCACCAATATATTTATCAAACTTGTTTTTTTTTGTTAGAATAAAAATAAACGGAATAGCTAAAAAGAACATTACCAAGTATAGTACATATTTGCTGTTCATGGGAATAAAATTATACAACAATGTAATTAATATTAAACTACAAAAGACAATCTTCATAAAGTACTGTTTCAATTCAATATCTGTCAGTTTTTTATACAAACGATAAGATAAATTACCAAGCAAAAAAAGCACAATCTCTGTAGGAAAAAATCGATTAGACCACGGAGACTCTGTCAACCCATTAACAATAAGCAACAAACGCAAAAGCAATGAGAAAGCAATAATCACAATAATTAATTTTACATCTTTTCTCACAAGAAAAGGAGCTACTAAATAAAAGGTGATTTCTATCCCTACTGTCCATGCCTGTGGTATAATCATAAATGAAAAAACCATAGGATTCGTTTGAAGATAATGTGCTGTGAAATATAAGTGACCAGTACTTAAATTTAATCCTAAAAAAGTGACAGTATCTTGCAAAAAGAGAAATACATTTGTAAATGCAAAATAGATGCAAGTAATCCAATTTAAATCTTTCCCGTATGCAATGTAACTTGATAAATTAGCCCATTTGTCACCATGACTATAAATCCCAAGAAATAGCGACAATAATAATGTGGACAACAACATAATCCAATAAATTGGAAACAACCGCAAAAAACGATTCGAGATAAACAGTCTAAATGAATTATTTAATCCTATATATTTCTCATTTAGTATCAATGACATATAAAAACCTGAAATAATATAGAAAGCCTGTACTGCCATCTCCCCCCCAACAAGTTTAAAACCAAATATCGAGTTGGAATGTGCTAAAACCACAGATATAGCTAATAATAATCGTAATAGTCCCATTATTCGAAAATATAAATGGAGAATTAATTGATATTGAATGATTAAAGTTCGAGTTGAGTCAGAAGAGCAGCTAAGTTTTAAGTTTTAAATACTGTTCAATATTAAAAAAATTAGAAACAATATCTTCAAATTCAGCTTCATTGAAATTCCACCATTCTAACTTATTAAGCTCCTCAATTATCGAATTATCAAATCTATATCTGACAATCTTTGCCGACACTCCAACTACTATAGCATAAGGGGGAATATCTTTACTAACTACAGCACCCGCACCAATAACGGCTCCGTTACCTATTGTTACGCCATCAAGAACAGTAACGTTTACTCCTATAAAAACATCATGTCCGATAACAGTTAGTTTCTCTTCGATAAATTTATTTTCGGTAACACATGTAACACCATTTTGCTTGGCAGTCGAATAAAACATAGGGGATGTACTAATTCCATGTAATGGATGAATACCCATACCACAACAAAAATTTGGACCTATTGAACAGAATTTCCCTATAATCGCATTATTAATATTAGAATTTGCTCCTATATAGGTATAATCCCCAATCTCTATATTTCTAAACAGATAGGGAACGGAATATCTGGATTTTGCACTTGCTTTTAATTCTATTTTCTGAGACCTAATAAACGAAAATCCATAAACTCCATCAAAAAAGGACGGACTCTTAAAAAAAGGGGTCAAACATTTATGAACAAGCGACTTTACTACACTGTATAATAGCTTCATTTGTATAAAATTCTAAGTTTTAATCTATATTTTTCATAATATGTATACTTAATTGTATAAAACAGTTGAGCTAATTTAAACCTTTTCTTTCTTACCAAATAGCTAAGAAAAAAATCAGTTAAACTTAGAAATGTAAAATCACATTTATTCCAGTCAATCAAACTATTAACTTCATCGGTTCTATCTTTATATTGACTAAAATAAGTTTGTAAAACACTCTCAATATAATATCTATTTATAATTTTATAAATTACTTTTTTTTCATTATCAGCAACACCCTCAAAAAACTTTAAAAGTGTATTCGAAATAAAAATCATATCTTCGATTTGTCTAAAATTCATTGTCTGCATTTTTGAACCACTTCTAATTCTATAAATATATAAAGAATTTGGAATAATTTCAACAGATTTAGCTCTATACAGAACAAGCGGTATCCATAAGTTATCTTCATGTAAAACACCCTTATGGAAAAATAGTGAATTATCTAATAAGAACTCACGCCTATATACTCTTAGAACGACACATACAAAATGAAACAATGTTGGAACAAGAGCATATTTATTATAATACTCCCAACCACTTAGATTTGAATCTACAAATCCCTTATCTTGTTTTTCACCTCCATCTGCTTCATATTTCAACTTACCATTAAAACACAGTATATCTACTGGTTTATCCTCAATACGCTTATTCAACACCTCTAACGCATCTGGTTCAAGCCAATCGTCGCTATCTAAAAATAAAACATAATCACCTGTTGCCTTTTGAATTCCTATATTTCTGGCAGCCGCAGTACCTCCATTAGCTGAATTAACAATAATGTAATTCGCAAATTTGCTCGTATATTCCTCTAAAATGGACAAGCTATTATCAGTGGAGCCATCATTCACACATATGATTTCAAAGTATGAAACACTTTGTGCTAATACAGAGTCTAAACAATCCCGAAGATATTGTTCAACGTTATATACAGGTATAACTATAGAGCAAAACATACAAACTAAACTTAAATTACAAACAATGATACATATTTTAAAAATACAAAAATAGCATACTAAAGATTAAGTTACATAATATCTCCCATAAGGTAATTTATTAATAAGAGCTATAGAAAGTGTGGATATTATCAGACACAAAACTGAAGTTAAAGTTATACCTATTATAGGATGAATATAAAATACGTTTATTTTGTATTCATTTAAAAACTGTAACACCAAAACATGGACAAAATAAATTCCAAAGGAGTATTTGGCTACAATCTCTATTAAATTAGAACGAGTGAACCATGTACTCCTGACAAAAAGAAAAATACCTATACTTTCAATTAAAACATTAAAAGTAAGATATCCAAAATATAATTCCATTATATTACCCGAATGCACTACCGAATTAACCGTCAATAGAAAAGTTGATAGAAATCCAATAATTATCATTGAAACAGATATAACTCTTACTTTTAATAAATTGTCGAGAGATATGGTAGTTAAGTAATATCCAAGTACAGGATAACCAATATAACCGGAAAAATACCTCAAATCAAATACAGTTCTTAAAATACTAAGATGCGGATAATTAGAAACTATTAGAACTATCCAGATAAGCAAAAAAAAGAGTATTTCATTGTTAGAGCAGTTTAGGATCCATATTGAAAGAATAGGTAAAAATAAATAAATACCTAAAAGCATATAGATATACCAAAAATGATAATAAACTCCATCTCGCAATATTAATTTCACAATCTCGCGGAATAAAGAGACTGAAAAACCTGTAAATATCTCTTTGTGTGAAGTAAACAGTAAAAATACAACTGTCCAAAAAACAAATGGACCAAACACCCTTAACATCCTTTTTTGAAGAAAGTTTCTCAATTTCTCCTTGCGTGGCAACAATAGTGCACCAGTTATCATCAAAAAAACAGGAACACAAAATCGAACTAAACTATCAACTGCTGTTGCTGTTAGCCACTTATTTGTTGAGAACTTGCCATAACTATAAAATCCCTCAAAAGACGCATGTAAAATAATTACTGCAAATAAGGCTAGTACTCTTAGATTATTAATCCAATATATATGTTTTTTTTCGATTGCCATTATTCAACTACTAATACCCTGTTCATTTTATAAACCGATTCAAACTTTCGCACAGCACCTCCCCACGCCAAAACACTTGTTTTATACCCACAATTTTCCACAGCCTTTAAACAATAATCATTATATTGCCCATAGGGATATGCAAAATGAAAAATATCATTTCCTGTCAGTTCTTCTAATTTTAGTTTCGAGTTTGAAAGCTCATACAGTAATTGTTCCGACGATAAATTAGCTAAATAACTATGACTAACACCATGTGAAGCAATGGTACAAATAGAGTCACTTGCCAATTCCTCAACCTGTTCTTCATTCATAATTAAATACTTAGTCATGCTATCCATTGAAAATAGATACCCTTTAAACAACTCCTCAAAAACAGTTTGGGCATTATTACTCATTACTTTTGATAGGCGACTGCGTATTTCATAAAAACATGCTGACTTTTCATCTATAGTCTCAACATTATAAGTGGTTCCATCTGAAAGAACCAACAAATCGTTATTTAACAACAGTTTTTCTAATAAATACCACCACAATATACCTTTTCCTTGAATAAAATCTGTTGTAACATAAATAGCAAACGGGACATTATATTTTTTAAAGATTGGATAAGCCAACTCATAATTATCCTTGTAACCGTCATCAAAAGTGAAACAAACAAAAGGCTGCTTCAGCTTCTTTCGTTTATTGACAATTTCGGAGACTTCATCTAGCGATATAATAGGTCTTCCTTGCTCTAAATATCCGACTATTGTTTTCTCCAAAAATTCTGGAGTAACTTCCATTAGTCGGTTAGCTTCAAGTAAACTTCGCTCATTTACAACACGATGAAGCATCAATATCTCACCTATAGAAGGATGAAACAGCTTATAAATCTTCTTCTTTATTTTAGCAAGGTACCTCTTCATCCTCTTATTATAAACTTAATAATATCTTTATAATTCATAAACCTCCATTCACACGAAAAAAAGTAAGATAAAGTCCGTTTTAACGGAGAAAATGATTCGTATTTTTTATAGATAAATGATTTATATCTGGCTTTTAAATGCTTTCTAAAGGCTTCACTCAACAAAAACTCATTAAATACAAAGCCATTTCTCTCATTCGCAGAAATCAAGGTTTCAGACCATTCTTTCATCAATTTATAATCAGACACTGAACTTAATTCCGAAGATAAAAACGAATAAATATGATAATCCTTTTGAGCATCCGTAAAGGTAGATGACAATTTTTCAAGCATTTCAAGCCTGACCTTATTTGTCAATAGCACTTGCTTTGAATTACTATCCTGAGTAATTTGTTGATTATGTTGCCTGTACAATACCAGTTTTTCAGGGATATTATATATTTGAGTATAATCTAAACATTCCATCCACATTTTATAATCTTCAGCAGGAAAATAATCGGCTCTGTACCTTATTCCTGTATCATTTAAAAACGACATTCTGAAAACTACACTCGGATGACTCATGCAACAATAAAATAAAAAACCTACTTTAAGTCCAACATTATCAACCGGAAAAATAAAATCCGCATCAAATGCACCGAATTTATGAATAGAGCTACCACAGATTCCCACCTCTGATCTCGAGTCAAGTAGTTTAATCTGCATCTCCAGTTTCGACTCTACCCACAAATCATCCGCATCCATTCTAGCCAAATACTCTGTATGTACTAACTCAATTCCTTTATTTAGTGTTGCTACGAGTCCCAAATTATCCTCATTTTTACAATAAAGTATTCTAGAGTCCTGATAGGTCAAAATGATATCTTCGGTTTGGTCGGTAGAACCATCGTTGATAATCAAAAACACAAAATCTGAATAGGTTTGAGCCAATACACTATCCATTGTTTCCCTTAAGTATGTCTCGCCATTATAAACCGGCATCAAAACTGTAATCCGAGCCATATCTTATTTCTTTAGTATTTTACAACCTGAATATCCAAGGTAACTCAACCAAATAAGTTTATTATTCTTACCAATCTCCTTATAAAGTTTTTCCCACACCTCTAAAGTCACATCATATTTATGCTTATATTTATAAAGCGATTTTCCCCACTCAAACGTTGATTTCAGAAGCTCTGAAAACGACAAATAGCTTCTAATATAACTATAAACGACTAATCCTTCTGTGAAACTTTTGCCCGATTTTTCAGCTTCTGTCGAAACATTTTGCTCGTGGACCCTAAAATTGCTCAATGTCTTCCTTATTTCAATCACATCACCTTGCAATGCTACCAATACGTAAAAAAACCAATCTCCACAATATTTCATATTTACAAATAACGCTTTGTCATTTTTTGGATACAACGCTTTTTTAAAAACCATCATACTGGCATTCCAAATGGCGTTGGAACTTATTAGTTTTTCCTTAACAAACCGGCTACCAGTATAATAAATTACTTCACCTGTATTTGCATTGTTATTAAAAAAACTAATATCATTATTACTATCTATTAACCGCGACCCGGTGTAGACAAGCCCAACTTGCAAATTTTCATCTATTTCATCTAATACAGTTTGTAAAAACTCCTTCTCTGCCCAATCATCGCTCTCCGCTATCCAGATGTATTCCCCTTTAGCCAGCTCTATTCCCCTGTCCCACTGTTGGAAAGTACTACCACTATTTTCTGTATTAAAAATACAATGGCTAATCTTAGAACAAGTCTGATAAGTTGATAATACCTCACAACTATTATCAGTACTGCAATCGTCCAATAATATCAACTCAAAATCCTGATAACTTTGGTTCAATATACTCTCAATGCGCTGCTTTAAATAAGGCGCATGATTATAATTAGGCACTATAACAGATACTTTAGGCATTTACTATCTCTTAATTGACTTTATTATCTGTTTCTTCATACCGGTAATAAACTTATATAACTTCAGTAAATGAAACTTATCTAGTTGAATTTTTAGTTGTTGATTTTTAGTTTTTGGTTGCCAACTTTGGGCACAATGATGCAACAAGTAACTATCCTGAGTTACTTGATTAGGCATACTACAAAACAACGTTGAAGGAACTAATTGCATTTTATTTTCAAGTTGCTGTTCTACATCCCTATAAACAAAACCATATTTCACAGCTTCCCGAGCCATAATACCATCAATCACAGTTCCATCAAAGTCATCATGACCTTCAGTAATTGAATCATAAAATTGAATAGTATCAAAAATAAGTTTATTTCCAACCTCTGCTCCCATTATTGCGGACAGAAAGCCTAAATATGGAACAATAGTACCAGATACTTTGGGTGTATGCTCTTCGTTTAGAAGTATTTTGTAATTTTCAAATTCAGGGAAATACTCTATACCCGATATAAACTGGTGGTTACCAAAGCTATCTAAGGATTTAAACAACTCAATATCCGTATCCATATAAAACCCACCCTCCGAATACAAAGCTTTCAGACGTGCATAATCAGAAACAAAAGCATATTTTTTTCGCTCATAGGCGTGACGTACATAGTCATTGCATGTTACATCAAAATTCGACTCATCCCAACACTTTATAACGTATTCAGGCATATATCTCTCCCACGACTTAATACAGGCTTTATAAGAAGCAGGAATTATGCCTTTTCCAAACCAACAGTAATGAATAATTTTAGGTATCATGATTATTTTACTTTTAACTATAACCTTTTATTATACATTAAATAATTGCTTTAAAACTCGTTTTTTAATTACCAGATGAAATAGCGCCTTTATTGAATACAATTTAAATCCTCTTTGTCGAAACAGGATAAAGAATATACTTATTAAATCAACTAATTTAAAGTATCTTAAATTCGATCTTATAGCTGAGTCAATAGAAATTGCCGAAGAGTTGGCAAGATCTATTGTATTGTCATCATTATGCCATACTGTTGATTGATTCATTTTTACTTCATGAATTAATGAATCGGAATACTTAATCATTTCAATTGTATTCTTCATTATCAATTCATCATTACAATCCTCTAAAAAACATTGTTTGTATTCAAGTGCGATTTGATTCCTAATTTTCTCATTCAAGATCAAAAAACCTAATTTTTCAATAAACTCTACTTTATTTTTGAGTTTTCCAATGTAATTTGAATATAGATTATTGGGAAACAAATTTGTAGCATCAAAAATTTCAGCGCTTCCATATTTGAATAATGGACAACTCAAACCTATTCTTGCAGCTAAAACAGTTGCCCCTAATGATGGTTCGGGTATCGAATCTATACAAATATCGCTTGATAAATAATAATCAGTCAGGTCTGTTTGATATCCAACAAAACGAACACGTTCACCATCTAAATGGAATTCATTTATTTCTTTTAAATCAGCATTCAAACCAACTACCACAATATAAACATTCTCAAATTTTTCTAATAGTTCCTGTATAAGCCTAAAAATATTATACTGTTTACTTAATGGGTAAAATTTCATAACTGTACCTATTGTTGTTATACAAATTTTACCTTCAGGTATAGCCAGTCTTTGTTTTGCCAGTAATTTATCTTTAAACTCAAACTGGGCATTCTTGTTATCAAACTTTACTTTTAAAAGGTAATTATTATCAATCTCACGGTATTTCTTAGTTATGCCTACATGAAACGCTGTATGAGAAAACACTAAGTCAGATATACTTCTACCAAACCAAAACCACGAATGTGCATGATTTTCAAACAATACAACAGGACAATTTTCATAAGATAATGCCAATACAGGCAAAAAGTCTTCAGGATTAGTACTAAGAATTATTTTATATGCAGATTTTGTCAAAGCCCTAAGTAGAAATGCTTTATCAAAAGAACTAAATTTCTCTGGAATAATATCTTCTAAACAAATTATTTCTAATCTGTTTGAATTTTCATCAACAAACCATTTAGGTATAGCTTCAAATTTTTGCTCCGTCAATATCAACACTTGTTGTTTATAAGAATCTAAGCTGGCAACAACTTCGCTTATTACTCGGGTGTGACCTCCTACTTCATAAAATTTTGAAGCAATATAATAAATAGCATTATCATAGTTTACATACTTAATTTCAGCTAAATTCTCTTTACACGCAAGACTTTCAAGCCCCAACCCATAGTTTGCAATAATACTCTCAATTCTGGCATCTACAAAATAGCCCGTATGGTGCAAATATGCAAATAATGCTAAATCTTTAATTCTGGTTAGGAGTTCTTCATCCGTTATTTTTCCGACTTTATCTATAATATAGTTTTGCAAAAAATAATCATAGAATATTTTATGAATCAACAGTTGCTTATTATTCATTTTAAAACTCATTTAAAGCAAACCTGCATTAATAAAATTCATGAGATTACGACTTCTATCATTTATTTTTTTTGCAGGAACACCTGCATAAATACTCCACTCATTCAATGACCCTTTCACTAAAGACATTGCTCCGACAGCAACCCCTTCATTAAGTATCGCACCAGGCATTATTATGGAACTAGCACCAACCTGAGAATATTTGTGTAAAATAACTTTTCCCCCTGTAACATTTGTAAAATTCTCATTTACCATTGGTCCTATCAGGAAGTTTCCTGAGAAGTCATCAGTTGCAGAAAAAACAGTACATCTTGGCGATAATCCTGTATAATCCTCCAATTCAATTCCGTTTGCACCATATAACCCACAATATGCAGATATATGTACATGTGAGCCTATTCTTATCGTTCCTGAGAGTATACAAAAGTCATCTATTCGAACATCACTTCCAATTATAATGTTTTCAACACTGTAAAATGAAGCTTTCTTACTAATGAACACAGAACGCCCAATAGAACAAAATCCGATATTCCGTAATTCCTCCAATGTATAAAATGAGTTCATGACTTTAATATTATATCAACAATACGTTTTACATCTTCAAGATTCAAATCTACATAAATTGGCAAACATAATACTTCAGATGCAATTCTATTAGCAACTGGCAAATTACTTAACTGAGAAGATGGTAATTTTTTATAAGGTTCAAATTCGCTGATTAACGGATAAAAATATCGCCTTGATAAGATATCATTATCTTTTAATTTATTATAGAGATCATCTCTACTCATTCCGTATGCAGGTTCCACAAGAATAGGAAAATATGAATAACTATGGTCTATTTCATCAATATCATATTGAAGCCTAATGCCTGAAACATCCCTAAGTAACGAACGATACAAATATGCAATTTCCCTTCTTTTACTTATAAGTCGATCAATATATTTAAGCTGTAATAGTCCATATGCAGCCTGTATTTCATTGAGTTTAGCATTGATACCAGGCTCCTCCACTACTAATTCCCCGCGGAATCCAAAGTTTTTTAGATTATCGATATGGTGTTTCATTTCAGGAGTATGACAAATAATAGCTCCACCCTCTACGGTACTATATACTTTTGTTGCATGAAAACTCAATACAGACAAATCACCTTGATTTAAAATTGATACACCATCCTTTTTAACTCCGAATGCATGAGCAGCATCGTAGATTATTTTTAGTCCATGTTTGTCTGCAATCCGCTGCATTTCCTCCATATGACAAGGGTTACCATACACATGTACAGGCATAATAGCAGTAGTTTTTTCAGTGATTGCCGCCTCTATTTTCTTTGGGTCAAGATTCATATAGTCCGACTCAATATCCACAAATACAGGTGTAATTTTATTCCACCAAAGTGAATGAGTTGTTGCAACAAAGCTAAAGGGAGTAGTAATAACTTCACCTGTAATATTTAGTGCTTGTAAGGCTGTTATAAGTGCTAAAGTTCCATTTGAAAAAAGCGATATATATTTTACGCCTAAATATTCGGCTAATTGTGTCTCAAGCATTTGATGTAACGGCCCATTATTAGTCAGCCATTTATTATCCCATATCTGCTGTAGGTAAGGGATGAATTCAACTAAAGGTGGTAGGTATGGCTCTGTAACAGTTATTTGCTTATTTTTCATTGGATCAATTTTATTATTGTGATTTGATTCATTTCAAACCAAATGCCATAATCAGATAATTGTATCTTTCATTTATATCATTAACAAATAATTAATTTTCAATTCATAGGTACTGATAAAAATATAATCATTTATCTATATTCATTTCACTAAATCTAAGGTATTTTCTAAATCTAAGAAAATACGGAAATTCTAACCCATAATATGCTAATCTAAAAGTAGTTTGTTTTCTGAAACTGGGATATATTTTCAAGGTCTGCCTATAAGCACTTCTATATAATTTTTGGGTGTAAAATGTATTTCTGATTTTCAACATAAAAAAATGGTGAAGAAATGCTTCATATAAACGTTTTAATGGATAAGAAAAATAAGAATCTGAAACTGAATGCTGTATACAGAATATGAGCAAATCATTTGCAACAATTAGATTACTTAAAGCCCAATCAAAAGTCAAGATATTCTTACTTACTGTAGATGCTGAATAATTAAAATAATTATACAATGATGTTTCAATCAAAATAACTTTATCTGATATAGAAATATATTTCAGTAAAAAAGCTTGATCCTCCGAAAATTTAAGATTTATTGGAAAATTGACATTATAATCATCTATAATAGAGCGTTTAAAAATATATGCCCATACAGCATAATGGTAATCAGATGTTGTTATAAAGTCTGTATTCTTTTGTTCACTTTGTGTTGGAATATGAGTTGAAACAATCCCATCGTCAGTAACCCTTGAATATCCAAAAGTATATAAATCAACGTTGTGTTTTTCAATATTATCTTTCAGAACGTCTACCCAATTTGGTTCTAACCAGTCATCTGCATCTGCAAAAGCAATCCAATCACCTGTTGCATTTGCTAAACCCAGATTTCTGGCCACGCTAACTCCACTATTCTTTTGATGAAAAACTTTTATATGGTCATTCTGTCTCACATATTCATCACAAATATCTCCCGAACTATCAAAGCTTCCATCATTTATCAATATTATTTCATATATACGCTGAACCAGTATACTTTCTATACACCTTGATAAATACTTCTCGGCGTTATAAACTGGTATAACAATTGAAATTAATGGTTCTTGTTCCATATCTTATTTACAATTTTATCTATCGTATTTAGAATTACCAAGAATATTTTTATTGACTTTCGATAATACCTATTTTTGTTCCTCAATACATAGTAGTTTGACTTCTCAAAATTTTCAAACCAATATTTTAAAGGTACAAATTCTTCATAGTCAAATCGAATATGGGTAGGTACTGCTTCATTTAAACATCTATTCCGTTCTTTTACATGTGTATCATCTAAAACTGATCCAACACCTGTATAGTCAAAGTAGACAACAAACAGATCAAGGTACTCGAAAACAGCACCACGAAAAATCAGTAAAAAATAATACTTCCAATCAGAAACAATTTTAAAAGTTTCATCATACAAATTACCATCAAATAGTGTTCTTTTAAAAAATGAAGATTGATGATTAATTGAACGTCCAGAATAAAAATAGGATAACGTAATTTTCTCTGGCATATGATACTCATCTATCTCACCATTTTTAAGTTCTAACTTACAATTACCATATAAAACATCTCCATAATGAGTCTTCCTAAATATATTTTCTAGAATATTATTATCAGATAACCAATCTCCGGAATTAAGAAACTGAAGATACTCTCCGGTGGCTATTTTAATACCCTTATTCATTGCATTATAAATTCCCTTGTCTGGTTCGCTCACCCAATAAGTAATTCTATCAGTATAATGCTTAATTATCTCAACACTACCATCGGTACTACCTCCATCAATAACAATATATTCAAAATTTGTTAAAGTTTGAGACAATACACTCTCTATAGTTTTATGTAAACCCGATGCATTGTTCCTGTTGATAGTGATAATAGAGAGCTTTGGCATAAATTTAATTTACTATGCTTTTAAAACAAATTTTGACACAAAAATGAAAGATTATCATTTATACTTTATAAACAAATCTAAAATAATTCTATAATCATCTTCTGCAACTATATTTATATTAAAAAGCAGGGTAATTAGTATCTGATATTTTAGTTTTATCTTATATCGTATTTGCTGATTAACTACCAACTGTTTTAATATTACAATAATTACGGATAATAATTTCTTACATTTATTATTTCTATATTCATTAAGTTCATTAATTAAAAAATCATATTTATACAAGATAATATGTGACTCTTTAAACCCTTCCTGCATCATTTTCAAATAATTCCATTGTAACCTTGAATCGGGTATATAGTGCTGATATATCAATTCTTCGTTATAATACAAATCATAACCAAATAACAATACTCTTTTACATATTTCGGAATCATCACCAGCTAACAATTTTGTTTCATTTCGCCCAACTAATAGCATTGGGTAATTGTCCGAAAAAACTTTTTGCAGAAGCGCTCGTCTTGTTACTAATCCAGCACCCCATACATATCCTCTATTGTTAATGCAACCACTATTACTATGTTGTTTACCTACAGCATAACAATTTTCGAAATCAACAAACCAATCAGGCAGAATAATATCGCTTACAGCTTGACCACATCCTCCTATTATACCGATATATTGATTTTGTGAGATTTGAGTATATGACTTGCTGATATAATCATCTTTCAACCAATTATCATCATCGCAAAATATCAAATATGAATATTGGGCGGCATTTACTCCAGCTTTGCGAGCATGTATTAATCCGGATTTAAGTTCATCAATTATTTTAAATTCAGCTTTACATTGATATTTTTTCCATTCACTTTGAGCAACATCCTTAGTATCGTCTGTTGAGTTATTATTAACAACGATTACTTCCCACGATATATTCGTAATACCTGTCTGCAAAGCTATATGTTTTAAAGTTGCAGGTAACCTTAAAGCACTATTGAAACAACATATTATTACAGACACTCCAATCATTCTTGTATAATTTCATTATATATCAAAATGTGTGATTCTTCATCTATTCTGGAGAGAATAGTTTGGTGTGCCTTAATACCCATGTCACTCCAATTATCTTGATCTATCCAAACTTTTTCTAATGTCCGACCAAATGAGTTTACACTACCACAGTCTGCAATATATCCATTAAAGTCATCAGTTATTAGTTCAGAATTTCCACCAACATCAGACACAACAGCTGTTCTTCCACAGTACATTGCTTCAATTAATGCTAAAGGGGTACCTTCTGCATGAGAAGGAAGCAAAAGAATATGATTTAATTTCCATACATCTACAATATCATTAACATATCCTTTGAAGCACACTTTATCAGACAAATTATAATATGAAACCAATTCTTTAAGATAATCTTCATCAGGTCCTGTACCATAAAAATTTAGTTCCCAATTCCTATTCTTCCACAAATCTGTACTTAAAATATCCAGTAAGACATTTTGTTGCTTAAAAAAGACTTCTAAGCGAGCAACAACAGCCATTCTAATAATACTTTTCTCTGGAAACGGAATGACCCCTTTGTAACTTAAGATTATCGGATTGTTAGTAACTATGGAATTTGACAAAGTAACACATAAGTCTCTATCTGCTACTTTTTTATTACGTTCTGAAATAAAGAAATTTATTTTTGAATTAGAAAAAACCTCTTTAGCAAAACTTCTATCAGTGAATGTCAATGCATTATTCTCAAAGTTTAATTGTGGTATTAGATAAAAGGGCACTTTCAATTCTTTTAAAACATAATACAATTCTTTATTCCATATGATATCATATGTACTGCCCATATTAATTACAACCTTATCTGGAGTTATATCTCTTATAAATTCCCATTTTGAAGTCTGAGCCATATCTATTTTCCTCGTGATTTTTCTTAAAATCTTAGAAAAAAAATTTCTCTTTTTCCACACTGGTATTTTTCTGTAAATAACAATTGCATTATTATCAATTAAAGTTTGAATTCTTGATGGAATAAGACTCCACTCTTTAACTGAAATGTATACAGTACAATTATCTTTTAGAGATTTATTGGCTATTAGTGACCAAAGTTCTTCACTTCCACCCCAAGGTGCACCCTCCATCAAACTTATAAACAGAAGCTTCATATCAACTTAGTTTTTTATAAACAACAAAAATACTGTCTCCCCTTTTAAGGCTTCTACGATAAAGCATTTGAAATACTTTGCGTATATATTTATTAGGGTATCTATCACGTAATATTTGATTATTTAAAAAATTTCTTGAATTATTAGTTTCCTCATCAATACATATTACTTGCAATGGAAATACTTTTTGCATTTTTTTTAACGATTTCAAATTCCACAATCCCATATGGTGAGGTGGCATATTTAATGCAACAGTTTGGAGTTGATTTATATACGATTCATTAGATTTCTTAATCAATTTGTTAGATTTAAAGAAAAAAGCATCATTATTCGGTACAGTAAAAATCAACTTGCCATTTGTTTTTAAAAGTCTGCAACAGTCTGTGATAAAGTTTTCAACATTATTTATGTGTTCTAAAACCTGAAAGCTGCATATAACATCAAATTTCTCATCTTTTATTTCGTCTAATGATGTATTTAATACCTTTATATTATTCTGTTTGGCAAATTCTATTGCATTTTCATTCAATTCAACACCTACTACATCATTACCTCTTTTCTGTAACTCAGACAAGAAATAACCTCTACCACATCCGACTTCTAAGACATTATCTCCTAAGTTAATTTCAGTGATTGCCTTATCATAATCCCATTTCCATGTCTGATAATACCAGTCAAAATTTTCTATATTTTGATAAAATTCATTATTTGCTTTAATATCCAATGGATAATAAAATTTATAACCTGTTTTGCAACACCGATACAATGAAATCGTATCAGTATTAAAAAAGGGGTGTACATTATAGTTTAAAGATATCTTATATAAAGACTCAATATAATCAGTTTTTATAATCTTTACCAGCTTAGATTTTTCTCCAGTTACAGGTGATTTAACCATTATTGATTTATGTTTAAAATTTGCCAATTGTATTCTTCTAAATAAGTGGTTGAATGATCCTGCCATTCCCAATCCCCTCTAGATCTTTTAAACATTTCCACATGAAATGAGCATACATTTTGCTTTGTTTCAAAAAATTCTCCTCCTGGGGGTTCTGCAAGATAATAAGTTATACTATAAGAGCCTTTGTATAATCTAAATTTGGGAAAATTACAGATTAATTTATACACACCTTTCTTTGAACATTTATTTTCATCATCAAAATATGAAAAATCCAAACATGGTATTTCTCTTTCATCAATCAAAGCCATTGTAAAACAAGTCTTTTTAATATCGTGTGGTAATTCAATGGTAACTTCTACATTAAAATTATCACCATTAATCTGAAGATTATTAGGTTGACTTGTAATTAATTCAATTTTTCTAATTAATGGTTTTTGTGGATTTAAAACTGAATTTACGTACAATAGATTTGCTGTTATTGAATTCAACTCCAGATATCGCTTGATAACTTCGTCCGTTTTACCTAAAAAATCTACAGAACCATTATTTAGCAATACACACTTATGAGTCAATGTACTAATAGCTTGCATATTATGACTCACAAATAATACTGTCCGCCCTTCTCCTCGGCTTACATCCTGCATTTTTCCAATGGCCTTTTTCTGAAATTCCGCATCGCCCACTGCTAACACTTCATCCACCACCAAAATCTCTGGCTCAAGATAAGCTGCAATGGCAAACCCAAGACGTACTGTCATACCACTCGAATAACGTTTAGCAGGCGTATCGATATACCTCTCTACACCTGAAAAATCAATAATTTCATCCAATTTACGGGTAATTTCTGCTTTGGTCATCCCCATAATGGCACCGTTCATATAGATATTTTCACGTCCGGTCATTTCAGGGTGAAAGCCCGTACCCACTTCCAACAAAGAAGCTATACGTCCACGAGCTTGAATACTTCCTGTAGTGGGTGCTGTTACCTTTGAAAGTATCTTTAAGAGAGTTGATTTACCGGCGCCATTTTTACCTATGATACCCAATACATCACCTTGCTGTACTTCAAAATTTATATCTTTAAGTGCCCACACATAATCACTGGTACCTTTAGTTGAGCGGTCATTTACATCCCCAATTTTCAGATAAGGATCTTCTTTACCCTGTATATTCATTTTCCACCAACGGTTTAAATCGTGGCTTAATGTTTGGGTAGAAACCAGTCCGAGTCGGTACTGCTTGGATATATTTTCAAATTTAATAGCTGTTGGCATGTATTTAGTGATAAATGATTAGTGATAAATGATAAACGTCCTTTAAGGTTGAAATTAAGTAATTCAGAGTATTTAATGATAAGTATACCACCAAAAATCATTTTCTGATTACCTTCCGATAGCTATCGGAAATTAGTGAAAATTTGTGCAATTTATGGTTAACTATTCTTGAAATTTTTTCCCTACTCTAAATTAATATTTTTTATATTTTGAACCACCAATTACACGAATTCAAACGAAATAAAAAAACAATTAGTGAAAATTTGTGCAATTCGTGGTTAACTATTCTTGAAATTTTATCCTGACTCGAATTAATATCTTTTTATTTTTTGATCCACCAATTACACGAATTCACACGAAACAAAAAAACAATTAGTGAAAATTAGGGCTATTTGTGGTTAACTATTCTTGAAATTTTATCCTTATTCTAAATTAATATTTTTTATATTTTGAACCACCAATTACACGAATTCAAACGAAATAAAAAAACAATTAGTGTAAATTTGTGCAATTCGTGGTTAATACTTTTTCATATTTTTTTTAGTCAATTATCTTCATTTAGATAGTATTTAAGTATCGTTTATATTCCAAACTATCATTTCCAAAATTAATAATTATTCCAAGTTCCTTTTTAGTTGCTTTTAAATAATTAATTATTTGCGCTTCGTGTATTGGTAGAATTGCTGTTACTGCCTTTAATTCAACAATGATTGAATCATAACAATATAAATCTGCAATAAAAGATTTAGTCAAAAGTTGATTTTTATAGTAAATCTCTATTTGTTTCTGTGAAATATAATCAATTCCTCTATTTTTTAATTCTAACTCTAATGCTTCCTGATACACAGATTCTAAAAATCCGTGACCTAAACAACGGTGAACGTCCATTGCAGCACCAACTATGTTATAAGTTTCAGCTTTATAAATCATAAGTATGAATATTACTACCAGTTCTATTGGATATAATAAAATCCAACCATTCCTCATTAGCATCTTCAAATAGCTTTACCATATTGTTTGTCAATAGACTATCATCTAACTCGTAAACATTCACAATAGCCTTTGAATCATCACCTTCTCGTTTTTGCTTAATAAGTGCCCACTTTTCAGCTTGTTCCTTACTTGTGGTGGTATAAAATCCTTTGCCAAAATCCAGCATTCGTTGTATTTCTGATAGAATTATTTAATGACCCATTTAAAATCTTTAATAGAACGCTGATTTTCGCTGATTTAGCGGAAAAAGACGGATAAAAAAAGGATTTTTCCCCAATAAATCGGGGAGGATTAAGACGCAACCGTCTGAAAATCATCTCGCCTTTGGCGAGATTTAAATCCGTTTTCAAATCCGCTCTATCAGCGTAAATCAGCGTTCTATTCTTTAATATCTTCAAATAAAATGCGACTCCCGATAGCTATCGGGGTTGTTTCCTATTACTTCTATATTTCTACTACCCACTACCTAAAGTGGATAAGAAATCAGAACCAGTAGTAATTTTTTTAGTCACTACTGCGGTTTTCGGCAAAGTCACTACAAATGTACAAAAAATGTTTAGAACAGAGGCTACCACAGTAAAAACTTATGCGAATGGCTATTCTTTTAATTAGATTATGCTCCATCCCGCAAAATTTGTATTGCGTGTAAGTTAAGGAGAACAATTATTTGCTTGCCACACAATGTGATTCATGCAGTAGCATAGGTAATACCAGAACTCACAATTTATGGAGAATTGACAACTCAGTATTTTGCGGAACTCTCAATTAGCGGGGAATTGGCTACTCAGCATTTTGCGGAACTCCCAATTAGCGGAGAATTGACGACTCAGCATTTTGCGAAACTCTCAATTAGCGGGGAATTGACAACTCAGCAATTTGCGGAACTCTCAATTAGCGGGGAATTGGCTACTCAGCATTTTGCGGAACTCCCAATTAGCGGAGAATTGACAACTCAGCATTTTCCTGAACTCTCAATTAGCGGGGAATTGACAACTCAGCATTTTACTGAACTCTCAATTAGCGGAGAATTGACTAGTCAGCATTTTGCGGAACTCTCAATTAGCGAAGAATTGACAACTCAGCATTTTGCGGAACTCCCAATTAGCGGAGAATTGACGACTCTGCATTTTGCTGAACTCTCAATTAGCGGAGAATTGACTACTCAGCATTTTGCGAAACTCTCAATTAGCGGAGAATTGACAACTCAGCATTTTGCGGAACTCCCAATTAGCGGTGAATTGACGACTCAACATTTTGCGGAACACCCAATTAGCGGAGAATTGACAACTCAGCATTTTGCGGAACTCTCAATTAGCGGAGAATTGACGACTCAACTTTTTGCGGAACTCTCAATTAGCGAAGAATTGACAACTCAGCTTTTTGCTGAACTCTCAATTAGCGGGGAATTGACGACTCAGCATTTTGCTAAACTCTCAATTAGCGGAGAATTGACAACTCAGCATTTTCCTGAACTCCCAATTAGCGGGGAATTGACAACTCAGCATTTTGCGGAACTCTCAATTAGCGGGGAATTGACAACTCAGCATTTTGCGGAACTCTCAATTAGCGGAGAATTGGCAACTCAGCATTTTGCGGAACTCTCAATTAGCGGAGAATTGACGACTCAACATTTTGCGGAACTCCCAATTAGCGGGGAATTGACGACTCTGCATTTTGCGGAACTCTCAATTTTTGAGCCGTTGAAGAAAGAAAAAGCGCCATCGAACTCCGATAACGCGTCTCTATATTATCCATTATCAATAACTATCAATAACTATCAATAACTATCAATAACTACCAATAACTCAATAACCACTAATAACTATCAACTATCAACTATTAAACCGTATCCATAAAGCTTCTCTGCACTTTATTAAACACCACAATACCAATAGCTAACAGCACCACCATAAACACAAAGCTGTATGCTAACTGTGCCCAACTGAATGTTCCCACACCCATAGTACCATATTTAAAAGCTTCTAGTATAGAGGTAATTGGGTTCAATGCCATAATCCACTGACGTTTAGGCGACATAGAACTCAACGGATAAATTACAGGAGTGGCATACATCCAAAGCCCCACAATAAAGGAGAATAAGATAGAAAGGTCACGGTATTTGGTGGTCATAGACGAAATAATGATACCAAAACCCAATGAAAAACCGGCCAACATAAAAATCAATACCGGCAAAAGCAGAATATAAATGTTAGGTGCCACATGAACCCCCATGATAAGGTAATAAATATAGACGGCTATAAACAGCAAAAATTGAATACCCATTCTCACTAAACTGGAAGCTACAGTGGACAAAGGCACAATCAGTCGTGGGAAATAAACCTTTCCAAACATGCCCTGATTCGCTGTAAACGTACTGGATGTTTTATTCAAACAATCGGAAAAATACTGCCAGCAAACAATACCGGCCAGGTAAAACATCGGTTGAGGTAGAGTGTCGGTAGATATACCGGCAATACCACCAAACACCACCATATACATCAAAGTTGTTAATGCAGGTTGAATAAAGAACCACAGCGGTCCCAAAATAGTTTGTTTGTACGAAGTGATAATATCACGTTTCACAAACATAGTAAAAAGGTCACGGTATGCCCAAATCTCCTTAAAATCAACATCGAAAAGTTTATTCTTCGGTTTAATGACGGTAGTATACTCCATATATTATTTACGTTCAAGCTGCTAACACAAAATGTAACAGTCAAAACAAGTTATTTACTATTTAAAAAGAAAATCCTATCCTCTAAAGGCAACTATTAACTATTAACCCTCTTTCTTCTGCAAAAGTACATTTTTTTTTGTTTTCGCAAGCCATCGCCCCGAAAATAGCCCAACCAGCAAGTATCAGTCTACATACACGAAGAATCCAGCTTTCCACTCACCCAATAACTAGCAATAACTACAATAACCACCAATAACCACCAATAACGACTAATAACTAATCACTAATAGCTCGCCCTCTCATTCTCCCCATCAGCTCCTCATACACCATTTCATAGGTAGGTGTAGCAATACCATTTTTATTAGCCAGTTTCACCACTGCGCCCGTCAATCCATGCACTTCGGTATTTTTACCCGCTTTAAAGTCGCTATGCATCGAAGCAGTAGTTTCAAACGGTAATTTCTCCAGTTGATGAATCACGTTGTCAATCACTGTTCGTTTTATTTCGGCCCCTTCAGCATTAGCCACCAGCAAGAGTTCTTCCAATAATGCAATAAGAGTAGCTTTACGTTTATCGTCAGTTAACAGCGCTCCAAAGCTAACATCAAAATACGAAGTCAGCGAAGCAGTAGCCGATATAAAGAAAAATTTTGTCCAGATAACATGCATAATATTAGGATAATATACAGCATCAACACCCGCTTCCTTCAATATTTTTTCAAAATTGAGAAGACGTTCATCCGTTTGTTGAAGTTCATACCCAAAGTTAAACCTATGCAAACCACCCGAGCTCTCTACTACACCCGGTTCGTTTAAACGAGCCACAATATAGCAACAGCCCTGCCAAACTTCAGTAGTTGGAAGCAATGTGCGTATACGATATGAATTATCAATGCCGTTCAGCAGAGGAAGTATAACTGTATTTGGTCCCACTATGGGTTTTATCTGCTCAACTGTCGACTCCAGATCATAGCTTTTAGGAGTCATGATTATATAATCGGCGGTTCCTATTTCCGACACATTATCAGTAGCCAGCGTTGGGTACACCTGAAAAGTTCCCTCTTCGGTTATTAAAGTCAGGCCATTCTCCTGTACCTTTTTAAGATGCGCACCACGCGCCACAAAATACACATCAATTTCGGGGTTATCGGCATATTTCTTAGCCAACATACCACCATAATACCCGCCAACACCGCCGAGTCCGACTATCACTATCTTTATTTTTCCCATAACAATTTGTACTAAAAAACGGAGACAAAGGTAGCTATTAATAAATAAAACTCTCAAAAAATTCCGAAGAACCTTTTGAGAGTTTTTTGCAATAAAGTCGTCTCAACTTTTGTAACTACTCAGGATTCCCTCAATTTTCCCAAATAACTGTACAAGTGGTTGGAATATTGGATAATGGGTTCTTTGCCACGGAGTGGCTAAATGTGCATAACCCTCGGTAAGCGAAGCGCAACCGGGGGATAATGGAAACAAGTGACCAAACATTTGATTTTCAGATCGACTTGTCGATCTGAAAATCAAATAATTACAAAAATTGAGGGGTGCTGAGTAGTCACCAACTTTTTCTCAACCACATAGTTCCACTTAAGTAGTTACAAGTTTTTAGTTACAAGTCTTATAGTTTGCTGTCTATATTCTTAATTCATAACTCATAACCCTCTCCGTACACCTATGCGTCCAAAAATATGCCCTGATTACATTTCCAAGGACTTAGATTTTGCGTAAATTAGCGCTCTTTGCGTTATTGGCGTTCAAAACAACTTGCCAACTACAATTTCACAATTTTCCGTGTAACCGTTTTAGCATTTACCAATTCAACCGACACTATATAATTTCCGGCAACTAACTGACTCATATCTATATCTCTGTATGTACCGTTCACCAACTCAGACTTCACTGTTTGTCCAAGCAAGTTATGTATAACAATTCGTTTTATTTCCTGCTCTGCAGTTACATGCATAATTCCTTGAACCGGATTAGGATACATTTCCACATTTACTGCTAGCTGAACCGCATTATTATCCGTAACTGTCTTGTTTACAAACGATATTTCATCCCAGTAGTTTACACTTCCTACTTTTCTGGAAGTAGTAAAATCGGGAATAATAACAATTCTATTCACCGTTTTTCCAATAAAAGCACTAAAGTCAAACGTCAGCTCTTCCCACTGATTAGTAAGTGTATTTGATGCTTTTCGTTCTACGGAAACAGTCCCATCGGTGTTTTCAAATTTCAAACTAAAATTGCTAATCACATCTTTATACGCCAGCATTCTAATCTTACAATTTTGCGAATTGAATGTAAACTGCCCAATATTATTAGTCCATATCCCGGCCCAGTCTGATGCTGTTGGTTTTACTACATATTTAGCACAATGTGCTGAATTATTTATGCCACATTCGTCGGGATTACCAACCACCGAATATAAATCTGGTGCGCAATCTGCGTTTGCAAACAAGAAATTAGACCAATCATATCCATAAATATCATAATCAATTTTCTTGGCTATATCAAACGGAGGAGCGGTTGTCACACACACTGTTTGGGGCAATCCGGATAAAACGCCACCAGCATTTTTTGCCACAACTGAAAAGTTGTAAGTAGTACCCGCATCCAATCCTGTAAGAGTAGTGGTAAGTTGAGTGCCCGAACTGGCATTTGTGCTGATTTTTTTACCCCCATAACTAATATCGTAATAAACAGTGCCGGAGTTATCTGTTCCGTTTAGCAATAATTCTATACTATTATAAGTCACAGCGCCGGTTTCAACCATGGTTAAAGTTGGTACTGTAGTTGGTGTTTGGTAGGTAGGTCCCGAATAAAGTTCACCAGTTACATTCTTCTGATAAATACGAACATAGTCAACATACATTTTTACCGGACTACCATCTTTTGGCAATGCTGTAATACTATCAACATTTGCATTACCAACTATATTGGTGAATGTTCCACCCACAGCCATATTTAACAAAATGCCGTAGTTTTTCTTGAAATAATGTGCAGGTGAACCAAGTGTATCCACACCATCAATTTTCTGCTGAAGATAAGGCTCACGCAATGGATATTTATCCAAGTCCAGGTACATTTTTATGGATGTATCATCCCAAATAAGAGTGTATAAGTGAAAATTGTCCTGTAAACTATAAGCGGCAGTAGTATTGGTGGCGTACGACGTCAATGTTTCGCCCCAATGGCAAGCAGCAGTGTGGTATCTGTCCGGCAGCCCCCTTGTTATTCCGGTACTACTCCCCATTTCCACTATATCCATTTCACCACATCGAGGCGAACCTACTGTAGGAAAATCTTCACCAAGCATCCAAAATGCTGGCCACAATCCTTTTGCCGTATGTGGTAATTTTATACGAGCTTCTATCTTGCCATATCTGCAAGACACTTTCCCCCGGGTCACCAATCGACCGGAAGTAACTAAACAAGATTTATAATTCTCTTTTTTGGCACTAATAACTAAACAATTAACGCCGGATACATCTTTCTCAATAGAGATATTTTCACGGCGATAATACTCTAATTCCTGATTCGGCCCACCCTGAACCTCGATGGTCCATTGACTCTCGTCTAAAACAGGTTTATCAAAATTGTCCTCCCATACTAGCTTATAATCCTGAGCTGGGACAAACAATATGCTTAACAGTAAAAAATTAACTACTAACAATAATTTATTCATGATACAGTACTTACATTTAATGTGAATTTAAAAAATAGAAACAAACTAAATTCATTGAATCTACTCTGTTTTTTTCATCACTGTAAATGTAGAAATACTTATCCAAACCCCTATTGGCATTGAGTTGTAGCAATACAATCAACTATTATTGCAATAAATACGACACCTATTTTTTGAAGCAACCTTACTTCAACGAACTACTCAAATTGATCAAAAAATCATATAGAGTATTAAAAGTAAACAAATTGAAATAAACTATAACTTAAAATAAAATCGTGCTTAATTAAAATAACTGCACTTTATTGCAGCCACTGTAGTATTTTAAACTACAACACCTGTATTTTGTGCTACTTAAGTCAATATTAACTACAATATAATAATGAATATAATTTTATATTTATTCAAATTACATGAATTACTATTATACTTTACACATACATATTAATATTATTTAACCTACAATGACTAAACATTAACCTCAACTGACCATATAAAGGCTCATAAATCTACAAAATAAAGGGTCAAATTAAAGAAACTAGCGTAACAAATAACAGCTAAAAAGCCTTATTCAAAGCAAAAATTCGATAATACATATACAAAAATGAAAAATGAAGTAAAGTCTAAAGTACGCTCGGCATTGATATAAAAACACAAATTGATAATTTGAATTATAGTGCATTTTATTAATTAACGTGAGTTCGATATAAGCAATATGATTATAATCTTACAATATCCTGACAATCAATTCTAAACAAATAGAATAGTTCGGTGCCTTGCACCTTTAATTGTGCATTTATGGAAATATACTACAAATAGTACGAGACGCTATCCCTAAAGAAGGTGCAGAGCACCATGCTATTTGTAGAGTTTAGATTAAACAAAAAGGTGCAGAGCACCTTGATATTCATTCGATTATGAAAATAATGTTTGCTTGCTTATATCGAACTCATGTTAAATTATATTCAATTGAATCACAAAACTTACATATCATGCCAGAACGTAATATAGAGCTTTGGACACATAGTGTCATATAGTTCTCACATAGGAACACATAGTTTTTTAAAGAAGTACGCATAGAATATATAGGTCGCAAACTATCTGTTCTATGTATTCAATGAAAATTTATGTGGATCTATGTATCTATGTGGAACTAAGTAATTGTAATAATGAAATGTCGTATTTCTTAAAAAACAAGAACTACAACATAGTTATATATAGTAACATAGTTGCACAGTAGAGTTAATACATAATTTTACGAGAGTAATGGCTTAATTTTGAGTTGACATAGAGCCATATAGTCACATATCTCACATAAACTGTAGTTAACTATATTTTCAATGCATTCTTAAAATTCCCATGTGTTGCTATGTTACTATATATAACTATGTGGTTGAAAAATGCGACATTATATCTTTCTTGTTACTTATGTGCCTGTGAAAAAGCAAATAATTACAAAGATTCAGGCTCCTAAGTAGGTAACATTTATCATTTTTTTTGACTAGAGTTCCTTTTGGAACGACTCCAGATAATTATCCAGAAAAAAGTCAAGAAGACTTTATGAGTTATTTTGAACGTTTTTCAACTATCGGTGTATAATCTATCAAAACAAACTAGAAATAATTGTTACTTTAGAGAAAAAAAACTTTGTAGCAACATGAAATTCTATTTGACCATAACAAAAAACATAGAAATGAAAACCTCAATGAAACTTATACTCTGGCTAATGCTCCCATTCCTTTCGATGCAGGCATTCTCACAGAAACCGGAACCTGTATATTCCATTATCCGTCAAATACACGACTTTAACTGGTACGAGCAACAAGCAAAAGCCTGGAAGCTGGAAATTGACCGTGGAACAACCGATAAAATGGCCTGGGTATATTGGTTCAGAGCCAATAGAATGGCAGAAATATTCTGCAGCAACAAAGAATGGGAAAGCAAACAAGGAGATTATTTGGCTTCACAGGACAAAATAATCAACCTTGCCGAAAAAGCCATACCCAACAGTTTTGAGCTTTATTTTCTGAAAGCGCATGACAAAAATGCCGGCAATGATACCGGTGCTGTTAATATCATGAAGGCGCAAGAGATGAAACCATTCGACAAATTAATTCTTCCCTGGCTATTGAACCATTATGAGTTTGAAAACGACAAAGCTAATATTGAACTTACTTGCAAAAAATGGTTTGAGAGTAACGAAATGCCTCAGGAGCTTTTAACTACAGCCTATAACAATCTGATATCATTAGATCAAAATGCCATTCTTATTGTAAACGGAGATAACGATACGTACCCCTACTGGATACTGCAGAATGTTCAGAAGATAAGACAAGATGTGTTGGTACTCAATGTGTCGTTAGCGCTGATAGATTCGTACCGCGAACGATTATTCAAGGAAGATGAAATACCTCAGCTTAAAATCAAAAATGATTCAGACAGACTATCACAAACTTTAGTTAAACATATCATTAAAAATATTCACGACAGATCAATTTATGTATCTATCTTTGTGGATTCAGACATATACAAAGACTATGAGGCTAAAATGTATATGACCGGATTGTCGTTCAAATACAGCGAAAAGCCGTTCGACAACCTTGCCGTAATTCGTAACAACGTGGAAAACAAGTTTATGCTGGATTTTCTGAAACAAACTTTTTACAATAACTACGCACAAAGTGCAGTTAACCAAATGAATATAGGTTACTTGGCTGTATTTATAAAACTTTACGAAAATTATCAGTTAAGCGGCGAAAGAGAGAAGGCTCATAAGCTGAAAGAGTTGGCAACAACAGTAGCCGAAAACTCAGGAAATACTGAATGGTTGAAATACTTTGAGAAATAGGCCAATGGCATTATTCAGAAAAAACTATAGCACTAAGTCCGACGAAGAACTAATGTCATTGCTCACTAATGGTGGGCAGTCGGCGTTTGACGAGTTGTACAGCCGCTACTCCAAACCGTTGCTTCATTTCTTCTTTCGCATGCTGAATGGCGACCGCCCAAAGGCTGAGGATATGCTGCACGATTTATTCATGAAGATTATTGAAAAACCGGAAAGTTTCGACGAGAACAAAAAATTCAACACCTGGTTTTATACACTGGCAAGCAATATGGTTAAAAACGAATACCGAAGCAGGCAAGTCCGTAATGAACATGAAAAACACACCATTGCCCATAGCAGTAATCTATTTGAACTAAATGGCGAGAGCTTCGACAAGGAGTTATTTGACAACCGCCTGCAATCGGAACTCGATAGGCTCGATACAGATGCAAAAACAATCTTTAACCTGCGTTTTGTTGAAGAAATGAGCATTAAACAAATTGCAGAAATTATAAATTGTCCCGAAGGTACAGTCAAATCACGTCTGTTCTACCTGACAAAACAACTCTCAAAAAAATTAGCTGTTTATAAACCCGAATTAAAATAATAAATATGGAAACCCTATCAACCACTGATTTCGACAAACTCGAAAAGTTGCTGCAAACAAAAAGCTTTAGCGAGCTTACCGTTGCAGAAAGAGAATGGGTAACAACCCTGGTTTCGGAAGAAGAATATGCTTCCATGTCGATGTTGTACAATGCATTGAGCATTCCAAAACAGACTATTGATATAGAACCGCAACAAGATACTAAACTCCGGCTGAACAAAGCCCTGAACGCCAGATTTCATCGCCCCGGTTTGTTTCAACTCAAAATGCCGGTATACCAATCGGTAGCAGCGGCTGTGCTTTTCTTTCTGGTTGGCTTTGGAGTCAATTTTCAGCAACCGAGTGACCCCAAAGTCATTCACGACACAGTACAAGTAATCAAATACGTGACCCGTACAGAGCAACCCAAAATTATGGCAAATGAAGCCACTCCCAAACAAACAAAGAAGAAGATTAAACGTGTAATATCTATTCCAGAGCCGGAATCTGCACTAACTGCACAAGCTGAAAATGCAGTCATTACACCCGAATCAAATCCGGAACTCATCCGTCAACAAGAAATTGCTATGACGAACATAAACCATGTACTAAATGAGAATAATGGCAGCAGCATGGGTGGCGACAGTGTATTAAAAAGAATGCTGGTAACTATTTACTAATTACGTAATAGTAACGCCTATATATAGTCTGAGTCTGCTGAAAACTCCGATAGGAGTAAAACTGTGCATAACCTTCCAGTGAACGAAGTGAACCAACGGTCAGCGTAGCTAAACTGGAGGATTAGAACTATCCTCAAAAACACAACTATGGCTAGTCACTGCTTCACAATGTCAAGGTAGTGACTTTTTCACTTCCGACCTGACAGCGTCAAAAAATACAGAAATAACAAAGGCTTCAACAATTCAGAAAATAGTGTTCAATTATTGATTTGCGGGCATTTGCGTAATTTGCGTTTCTTTTTCCTTTTGTATACATTCTTCAACAGACAATAGCCAACTATCACCACACTCCTATTTCGTCTAAAAACATCAAACTTGCTCCACCTGCGGCATCTACATTTGGACAAATACCTGCGCTTTGCAAAGTCAATTTCACAAAACGTACTCGTGTGATTGGGAAAATAAGTTCCGGACGATAGATTTCCCAGGTACCGGTTGTACGTAGATTTATACTTTCTGTTGCAACCTGACTATACACATTTCCATCTAACGAAGTAGCCACCTTTATAGCTAGCGGATACATAGCACCCAAACCGGGAGCACTTAACAAACCAACTGAAAGCCGGCTTATCTGTTCCGACTTTTGCAAATCAATAATTATCTCTCCGTCCTTACTCGCACCAATGCCAACCCACTGCGCATAAATTCGCGTATTTCCCTGAACACCATCAGTCAACGAATATTGGTTATCGCCTTTATACCATGTATTTATTGGGTTTTGAATATAACTCAAACCAGTCACTTTACTTACCACAAATGGTTTTGAGAACTCTTTGCTCACTACTTCTCCATTTTCAAATGCAACGGCTTTTACCGTTGCCGAAGCACTCAGTTCAATTGGTCCTGTATAAACCTTATCATTTTTCCCCGGCGTGCTGCCATCGATAGTGTAGTGAATCTCTGCATTCGGATTATCCGACTCCAGCTGTAGAAGTAATGTTCTATTATTAGTTGCTGTTGCCCGACATTGAACATCAAAAAATACTTTTGCGGCTTTAATACTCATGGCAGCATAACGATCAAATTCTTTCGCCATACTCGTTCTAAAACGATTCCAGTTTTTATTTACGCTGTCGGTCCAAAGCACTTCGGCCATAGCAGACACACGCGGAAATGCCATATACTCAACTTTATCACTATTCTGCATATATTCCGACCATACATTTGCCTGAGCACCAAGAATAAATGCTGACTCCTTCTTAGTAAGAGTAGGTGGAACCGGCTCATACATATATACTTTTTTCAATGGTAGGAAACCTCCTATTGCAATTGGTTCAGTTGCCGGATCAGCTTGGTAATAATCGAAATAACAGTTCGCAACCGGAGTCATAATCACCTGATGACCCGCTTTGGCAGCAGCTATACCACCCTCGGTTCCCCGCCACGACATAACCGTAGCATTTGGAGCTAACCCACCATCCAGAATCTCGTCCCAGCCAATAATCCGTCGATTATGTGCATTTAAAAATTTCTCTATACGATGAATAAAATAGCTTTGTAGCCCATTCTCATCTTTCAAATTTTCCGTTTTAATGCGAGCCTGACAATCCGGGCAAACTTTCCAATGGTCTTTTGGACATTCATCTCCACCAATATGAATGTATTGACTCGGGAAAATAGCCATTATCTCTGTCAACACATCTTCAAGAAAAGCAAAGGTAGTATCGCGCGGACAATACACATCTTTAAAAACGCCCCATTTTGTAGCCACTTTTACCGGTGTACGGCTACACGACAAATAGGGATATGAAGCAACAGCAGCAGTTGCATGTCCCGGCATTTCAATTTCTGGAATAACGGTAATAAAGCGCTCTTTTGCATATTCAACTATTTCTTTTGCTTCGGCCTGTGTATAAAATCCGCCATAAGCGTCATCATCAAAACGTTGTGGATAATTTTCGGTATATAAACCAACCAACGTTTCCACTCTACGTGCTCCCACTTTCGTCAGCAAAGGATATTTCTTAATCTCTATTCTCCAACCCTGATCATCAGTCAAATGCCAGTGAAATGTATTGAATTTATGAATAGCCATGGCATCAATGTATTTCTTGATAAATTCAACCGGATAAAAATGCCTGCACACATCCAAATGCAATCCACGATAAGAAAAACGGGGTACATCAGTAATTTGAACCGCAGGAACTGACCATTCTGGTATATTGGCACGCTGCCTTCCATAAATTTCTGCCGGTAATAACTGGTAGAGAGTCTGCAAGCCATAAAAAATACCATTGGTCGAAACTGCCGATATTCGAATGGTAGTAGCCGATACCGTCAGGGAATATGATTCTGAACCTGATTTTAAATTAGGTTTCAACTGGAAAATTACGGCATGAGCTGTATCAGCTGACTCTTTTAGCACTAATTTTATACCTGATACCAGTTCTACCTGATTGGCAAACTGCTGTGCAATTTTATACACTTCGGTATTTTGTTTCGAGCAAACAATCACGGTTTGCTGATTAAACACAAACGTGCCCTGTTGAGCCACTAGTTTTTGTGGATACGGAATAATATTGTAGGTGTCTGCAAAAATCATAGTGGGTAAAAACAACAAAATATAAAAACAAACTTTCGGAAAAAGCGAACGGACTACTATCGACGATTTAATCATAAACGATTCTATTTTTAAATTTTAGCTCTACAAATATACAACTTTTTAGTACATGAATTATTGATTATTCAATGTAGAAGAGCTTATTTTCTCTATTTATTTACATTATTTATACTAAAAAAACGCAGCGCCAAAAACACAAAACATTGATTTAAAGATATATGAATACTACACCGAGCGCACAGTCAAAAAAAACAAGTAACAAAGACGGTTGAAAAAAAATAAATCCTTATTTTAGTGGTCTAAAAAACTAACAACACAAACATGCTAATAATTGGAATTGCGGGTGGAACAGGTTCAGGAAAATCGA
>Ga0302215_10000304_pt1 | contig 36786 bp, 55 predicted proteins | sample II_Fen_N3_1_FD_194580 | JGI IMG/M metagenome (GOLD analysis project Ga0302215, IMG submission 194580) | Peat permafrost microbial communities from Stordalen Mire near Abisko, Sweden - II_Fen_N3_1 | ecosystem: Environmental > Terrestrial > Soil > Wetlands > Permafrost | place: Sweden: Abisko... | reverse complement strand
CGATTTATCAGAACTCCAAGGCAAGCTCAAAGCACCTGTATTATGGACTTGAACTCCTTTTTTATAAAGAGTAAAATTCGCCCACCTTGCACAATAAAATCCTCTATCTGCGACCCCATTTGTACCTTGTGTTATAATTTGGGTTAAAAAAACTGTTTTGTCTGTGGTAGGCAAAGCCAAAGTTGTATAAGAACCTGAATTATTTCCGGATTCAGAATCTTCATTCCAAAATTGCCAAGACTGATCCCCTCCTTGGTTATGCCAATAATTTCCTGTAACAATACAACCACTTCCATCGTCCCTAGAGGTCATTTTATGATTAATAAAAGGAACTTTTATTAAATTATGCCTACCTAATAAAATTTTATTCATTTTAAGCCCCTATCTGAACATAAGAACCAATCCAAGTAGTACCACCGTCAAAACTTTCAAAGAAAAGTTGATTTCTCACCCCTTCCGTAGTAACCAAAGTAGGCACAACCCCATATTTCCATTTAAAAGATGTTCCAACAGTCGGCAAAGTTAATGATGCCGTACTTGCCAAAGAAAAATCAATCATACAATAACGATATTTTGTTGATGTTCCGGTCGGCAAGGCCAAAGTACAAGATGCAGTAATGCTCGCCGTGCAGATTCTATCCATTGTTAATGTAAAATTAGCTGAGACAGTCCCAAGCGGTAAAACTTCGGAGGCCTTTTCTATATAAGCGATAGGAGCAAGGTTTTCGAGGTTAGTAGGCAAGAAATAAACAATTCCTCCGGATGCGTATGTCCCGTTTCCGACAGAATTATTTAAACTGAAAGAGTTTGCATCGATTTTTGTGATTGTCCATTCTCCATTCGCCGCACTTCTACCACCATCAGAATTAAGAACGCCGTTAATAAAAGTTTTTTCTCCGGTTGATCTATTGTGTCCGTTAGAAATAACCACGATAGGAGTTGCGTTTGTTACGTTGCTTATCGTGCTTGTAGCGTAACTCTGCTCTTTCGTAAATTTAATACTTCCATCTTTGTTGATAAAGTTGGAGTAATCTGTTCCAAGCCCGTTAATAAGGCCTAATAAAAAATTATTATTGGCATTTATTTCGGTTGCTTTGATTTTTGTTCCAGGTGTGTGTACTGTTAAAGCCATTTAAAATCCTTTCATTATTTTTCGATTTCAAAACCGTTTGGTATGTTACTTTTCTTTTTAAATCCTTTAGCTTTTGGAGCAACCATTTCAGTTCCACCAAAGAAACGTCCGGAATAATAAAACGGAGTTTTTGCCCTCGCCTTTTTATCAGGGACAAATAATTGACTGTCATAACTTCTATATGGCAACATTTTTTCTATTGAACCGGCCGGAGTGTAAGTCCGCAATATTTGAGAAACCAAATAAGATAGTTTATCCTCACTACTCATCGATTTTCCCCATTCTCTATCCGGAGCAGTCAATGGAATTTCGCCAAATTTATTTCCGCTTATTGCCGATGTAGTGAGACCAACCAAAGGATTTAATTTTCCGGCCATTTCGGAAAGGTCGCCCTCTGTATAATCACCAATAATTGAGTGAGGCAAGAAACTTGAAGAATCATACATCACCGGTTTTCCATCGGAAGGTACTTGGCTTATATCCGGCTCTTTTTGCAATTCTCCATCAGAATCATAGTAATAACCTTGATATACAGCTCTTTCTTGGTATTCCCGAAGTTCTCGGCCAGTATCCGCAAATTCCTCTTTTTGGTCTCGTGCCATATCTGAGCCTATTTGTGCCGGTTTCGCAACCACAGCATTAAAAGCCGTTGGTCTGTCAACGAATTGATGAGCCATAACTTTTGATTGCTCTACGAATGGCCTTGCAAAAGGTATAACGCTTGTTAAAGCAACGCCATCCTCCCACATAGGAGCGTTATACAAAGGTTTTTTGGTATTATAATCACCTAAACTCTTATATGTATTTTCAAGTGCTAAATCTTGCACTTGCGGATTGTTGATTATTTCTTCCAATCCTACGCCTTGATGAGTGGCTAAATCTTGCATCTGTTTAATATAATTAGCTCTAAAAACTGAGTTTTCAATGTTTGAGTTTGTATCGAAAATCCAATCAATTACTTTTGTCATAACGTTTTGGGTTGACTTGAAAGGCAATACTTTATTTGTTACCGCATTTATTCCCTTTTCAATTAAAGGAATTGATTTGTTTTTTTCGCTTCCGAAGAATCCGGCATCTTGTAATTCAGTCGGGAAAACATCTTTTAATTTTGGGTTGTTAGCTGCTTTATATGCTTTTAACGGTACGCCCTCAATCATATTGTTGATGAAGTTATTTGCCGTGTTATTTACGATGAAACGGCCGGTTGCTAATGCGTATCTTTTGAACGGTTGATTTAATTTGTTTAGAACTTTATCAACACCCTTCGGCTTATAATAATATCCGGAAAGAGTTTTAATCGCTCTCTCAGGTACTTGGTAGATTGGGAAACCTTCTTTTGTTGATGTTCTGTAAATATCTTCGGCGTTTTTATCAAAATAATCTTTTAATATTTCGTCAGATTTTGCATAACCCTTCTCCCGAATTTCTTGCATAATTAATTCCGGAGACCATACGGTATAACCTTTTTTAATTTTTCCAAATTCATCAAGAGGCATAGAGAAATTATGGGTAACTTCATCGATAATTTTTCTATTGGCTTGCAGTTTTTCAACGGATTTTAAATAAGTGTTTAGGGATTTATCAACATCAATTTTCGGAGAAAGACCATATTTTCTTTTGTTCAAAATTGGGACGGGTTGTTCCAATTCAAAAACATCCGGATCAATTCCTAATTTTTGTTTAGCTTTGTCCAACAATGTTCTATCGCCATAATTGACGTTTAAATAAGTCGGTTGAATGTCTGAACCTTCATACTCGGCTTTCATTAAATCTAAATCCATATCATTTACTCCGGCATAAGTTTTCAACTCTCCGGATTCGGCTAATTGTTTTAATTCGCTTGGAGTAAAATTATTTTTATTATTTTCAATCCAACGAGCGATAACAGCTTGTTTATAAGGGTTATTTTGTGCCGTTTTCTCAGCCAAATAACCGCCCTCAACCAAGGATTTTGTATTTGTATTTACAATATCTCGGATTTGCTCTGCTGATTTTAATACACCGGTAGAAACATTTTTATTATTCATCGGGTCTTGTAAATATTTTACTAAATCGGCTTTATCCTCTTTGCTTAAATCGCCAATTATATCGTTGATTTTACCTTCAATTTCAAGACTTCTCGCCTGAGAATATTTTGTATGTTTATTAAAGATTTTCCCGATTTTATCATCCATCTCACGAGTAGTGAATATAGGGTTTTTCGGGCTCATTTCTTGCATCTTTTTAAAGATTTCCTCAGAAGATAAATTTTCAAGTTCCGGATCAAATTCAAAAGGTTCAGATTTTGGATAATTCGGATTGTGTAATTTTTGGCCGTATTTTTGGAAATATTCTTGCGTTGCACTTTTTGCTAGAGGATGTCCGCTATTGTACAAATTCAAATATTCATTGTAATAATCTTGGTATCTTTGAGGAAGTCGAACAGAAGCCACATAGCCGGTTTTATTAAAGTTTTCAGCTTCGTCAAGAGCATTATAATAGCGGAGATAAAAATCATCTTTCGCCTCGTCCGGTAATTTGTCCAAAACATTATTAAAATCATCATTAATTTTGTTGAAGGAATTTTCATCACCCAAAACAGATGGATTTTTCTTTATTTTATTAATCGTGCTATTTAAAGATTCTTCGGCATCAATTATCGCCATTTCCAACGGATCAGAAATATTCTTTTTAAAGAAGTTTCCTTTTTTTGCCCCTGTGATGAATTGCTTTTTATGCACGTCGGTTTTAAGCTCATCCAAATTTTTTATAAACTGAGTTTTTGCACCTTTTTCTACTTTCACCATTCTTGATGTTGGAGCAAACTGATTTAATTTTTCATTTTGAATTTTGGTAAATTCATTCAGGTTCAAAGGTCTTTCGTCCATAAGCTCATTTACTGCCGGTCTTGGCTGTGTTTCAGCTTTTTTAAATTGGCTTAATCCGATAGGTCTTTCAGTTTCGGCAACATATTTTTGAGGATTTTTCGCCAGGTCAGCAAGTTCTTTTCCGGCACTTTTAAACCTACCTAATTTCGCAAGTTTAGCAACTTCTCCCACACTTAATAAATCAAGTGTAGTGGTGAGAGGGTTTTGCAACATAGGCTTGAAGTTACCTTTTACGGCTTCTTTGTATGGATGGATAATAGCTTCGCCAACTTCCGGCACAATTCTTTTGGTATTTTCCCAAATCTCTTGAAAATCTTTTCCGGTTATAAGTTGCTCGTGGTTTTTTGCACGGTCGTATAATTCGGTAGGCACGTCAATTAACGCTCCTTTTAGGGTTTTCCCTAGAAGCGTTGCTCCGCCTTTTGTAATATCTTTTAAATCCAATGCACCATTTAACCAAGTCGCTTCCGGATGTGTTACTTCCGGAGTAAAACGGCCGGTTTCTTCCTCCCATTTCGGCAATATTGTCTCTTTTAACCTATCACCAAAGGATTTCTTTTTATATGCTTCGACTTTCCCTTCGAGGACTTTTTGATTTTCCTCAGAAAAAGGATTAGTAAAAATAGGTATTTCTTTACCACCCAAATTTACAGATACAGTCGGGACATATTCTTGATTATTTTCACTTTCAGGAATTTGGTTAGAAGTGTCTTGGGTTGGGGAATCTTCAACCTCAAATCCACTCGGCAATTTTTCATCAACCTTGTAGGCTTTAGGCGGTTTTGTTTCAACCTCATAACCCTGTGGGAGTGATTCTTCTACTTCAAATCCATCGGGTACTATATTATTTTTTACAGTTTTTGCCATTTCCCACCTTTACGCACCATACGTTCGCCGGTTTCTTTATTCCTAATAACTGTTCCATCTTTCACGGGTTCGGGGTATTTAGCTCCGTAATTTGTTTTAGTGCTGTTAGTACCGCCACTATGGACGATATTACTTGTCGTGCTTCCGGATTTGTGTATTTCTTTTGAAGTATGACCGGAGTAATTCATATTTACCTCTTTTGGAAGCCATCCGGTATTTTTAAGCATATCAACCGGCATCTCCTGTTCGAGCAAATCTGCATTTTGGCCGTTGGAGAAGTCATATTGGCTCATAATGTATTTTTTATATTCCGGTGAAACATTCATTAATTCACCCAAAGTAATTGTTTTACTTTTGGCTGTTGTTACGGTTTTGTCCATCAAGTATTTTCTATAAGCATTTTTATAATTTGCATTTGTGATCTTTTCGTAATCGTCAGAATTTAAATATCCGCTTATATTTGAGGTGTCTATATCCTCATTTTTTAATGATTCTCTGTAGAGTTTATCTTGATTAGCCATAGTTTGGTTTTTTGTTCCGGCGTTTAGCCCTGCGGATAAAGCGGCCGCTCCATCCCCTCCCATTGCCGTGCCGACTGCAGCTGATAATAAACCGGCACCATAAGGGCTAGTAGCAAATCTTTTAAAAGTTCCGAAACTTTCACCGACCTTATTTGCTAAACTTTTATCCGCTACCGGTCTTAAATTATCGACTTGGAAACCATTGTTAGCATTATCTTTATAGCCGCTGATTAAATCTTGTAAAAGTCCAGTTTTCTCGGGCGTTGCATCCAATCCTCCTGAAATTATCGGCTGTTCTTCCATTTGCTGATTTTGTGCGTTCATCATCCCATCGTGATAAAATTTATTAATATCAGCTTGCGATATCATCCCACCGTTATTATTTAACATTATTTGTTTTAATAACGGAGATTGTTGTGCCGGTTGTTGCTGAGGCTGTGGTTGATTTTGTGGCAACTGTAAAGGCTCAAATACGATTGGTTTTTCGTTTACTTGAGCTTGTCGTCCTAGTAACATATCTAGTAGGCTCATTTTTCGTCCTTTCATTGATTTTTGTATTTTTGTGTTAATATATTTAAAAAAAGTGAGGTGTATTATGAAAAAATTATTTATTATGTTTGTACTTTTAGTTTTTGCAAACCCTGTTTTTGCAGATATTCAGCCTCCACAATGGGGAGAGTTTTGCCCGTATGAATACCAAAACGTTTCAAATCAACATAATCCGGCGAGCTATATTTTAAGTTCTACAAGAGCCAATAATAAAGAAGCCGATTATTGGTTTTCTAGGAAAAATGATTTTCAAAATCAATTAGTTCAAGCTTTACAATTACCTGTCCAAGAAAGAAGCAATTATTATCAACAAATGAGAATGATAGAATTAAATAAAAATAATACCCACTATCAATCTCAACAGAATTATATTGCCAAACAGGGTTTGAAGTTTCAAGGTTTAAATGCTCTCCAAACATTGTATACAAATAATAATTTAAATAGTATAAATAACACCTTAAATGGCATTAGATACGGTTACTAAGCTATTAGTTTATTTATCACAGAATAATCAACGTGCTTTAATCCATTAATTTCTTTTACTGCATTTGGTATATATTCAACCTCTTGGGCTATTACTCCGATATGCTTCCCTTCCGGCTGTTTGTATTCCGGCTTATATTCAAATTCATAAATATTTATGCCGTTTTTCTCACCGATTTTTCTAATATTTTTCTTAGTATTTATATCAGACAACATCATAGCCGCTTGCGTTCCAGCCTGTACATATTGCTGTGTTTTTGCATCATTAACAGCTTGTTGAGCCATTTTTAATTTTGTATTTTCTAAATTATAATTGCTTACATTATTAGAAAGACTTTGAGACATTCCACTAGTACCTTTCATCATATCGTAAGGAGTAGCGTAAACGCCCATTAATTGAGTTAATAGGTTTGAATTTTTAGTGTTATATTTATCCATCAAGTCGGAAGTCTGCTGATTCATTGTACTTCCGTATTGATTGGCTATATTTGCAGCTCCACTCGTACCAATAAGGCCTCTTGAAATCATAGGATTTACAACATTATTCTCAAATCCGTTTTGTTGTTGAGATTGTAAATCACTTTTCCATTGGTTAAAATCGGTACTATCATAAGTCGGATTCATCAATTCGCTTAAAGTTTTAGAAATTCCGCCCTGAGTTGAGCTTACCAAAGATTTTTCAAAATCTGTCGGATTGTAAGTTGTGCCACCTTGATTAGTTGTTGAAGATCCGTAGAGTGTCGGATTTACTGTTGTTGATGCGTAGTTTCCCGCACCGTCTGCATCTTTTCCCATTATTTTAACCTCCTATATAAATTATGTGAAATTTTTTCAAAACCTACTTTTCTTAATACAAATACGGCCGATTTTGATGTCGTATTTGAATATAAATCACAGTCCATAAACTTTATAATTATTTCTAGGGCTGTTATTATGTTTCTTAAATTTTTTGGAACACTAAATCCATTTATGTATAAATTTCCATCTCTTTCGGTAAAATATATTACTCCGAGAAGTGTTTTTAAATCATCCGTATAAAAGCAATAAATTTGATTCCTAGCGTTTAGTTCGTCAGACAAGATAAAGTCTAATGCGGTTGGTTGGAACTCCTCCGGACGAGCATTGTACAAGTCGGAAATTGCTTTTTTGTCAAAAGGTCTCTCTATTATCATATTCCCAAAGTCTTATTTTTCATTTTTACACGTTTGAACTCAACCGATTGGATTGCAAAATCTTCGGCCTCACTTTGAGTGAAGAACCGAATTTTTAAAGTGTACCAAGATGTTAAAGCAATGTTTACAACATTTTGTCCGTATTCATCCTCACTAGCGAATAAAGCAACGTCGAAAGTGTCATTATCCACCATTATCTCAGTATCATCGCCAAATATACCGGTTAATCCGGAAGAATTTGAGGTAATATGTACCGGCTCTAATACTTCATTGTCAACCGTAAGCTCAATAAAGAAATTATTATTAAAAGATTTATTCAGAGTGATACAAATAGGGGTTTTTTGCTTTTTAATATTTGAGCTTGAACCAAAATTGATTAATTGTGTTTCGTAAGAACTTCCTTCAAAAATTCCATTAAAATTTCGATTGACGTGTTCAATATACAAATTTCCTGTATTGTCTCCGGAAAGCAAAAGGTCTTTGTATAATCCTATGCAATTAACAGTAGTAGGCTCTTTTCGTTCGCACCATTCTTTATTATAATAATCAAAAACCAAAATATCATCATTAATTATCATCCAAATCTCGTTACGAGTTCCGGTAATGCAAGAATATAAACGGCATCTTTTAAACTCAGCCGAAAAATATGATTGAATTTCTGTGGCAATTGGATCACCCAAGAGAGTTTTTCCGGTGTCGGGGTCTTGCATATAACAATAAAGATTCTTTTGATGCTCATCATAGAAAAATAAGTATTTATCGTGTTGTACCCAACTAGAATAGCTCGCACAACCGCCGAGACCGGCACTTCTCTTTGTGAATGATGAAAGAGCAACCGGAGTTCCTGAAAATGCCGTGCTGTCGGTGTCAGTAAAGCAGATAAGCTCGTTTGCGTAAGGTGCAACCGCATTTACTTCTTTGGAAAAGCCAACATACCAACTATTTGTTGCGAGTGATGCTCCATTACTATCAACGCTATTGGCATTGAAAGTAAAAACGTCACCTTGTTTTGATGCACTTACGCCAATTCCTTTAGAGGCAACAACCAAACTTCCATTGTATTCACACATTGAAAGTCCTTTGATTGTACGTCCCTCAAAGTCAACGGGATTAATATTTTGAACTGTTGAGCTTCCGCTTTCATCAAATCTTACGCTTACAAATTCCTCGCCATTACTGAAAATAAATCTATCGTAAATGTCGATTGTGTTTGCTTTTACAGAGATTGCATTTCCTTCTCCGGTTTTCGTAAGATTTGTTTTTAATGGAATTGAAGTTAAAACTCCGTTTACAGTCGCAATATTGAAAAGAGAACCGTTTGCAGAGTTTTCGGCATAAGCAATCAGATATTTTTTACCATTATGGGTAGTTTCCCATTTGTCGATAATACTATAACCTGATCCGATGGCGATATACAATGAATTTCCAAGCACGCTTCGGATGCCCTTATTAGCTCCAAGCCCATAACGGTACAATTCAACATTTGTAGCTTTCAGAGCAGAAATAGAGCCATTGGCATTTACGCCATTATGCTCTCTTATTCCCCCAAAATCTTGATAATTTACATCAGGTAAAGAATAACTCAAATTACATTCCTTTTACTACCGATATTCGGATTTGTTTTTTGGACAAATAATCTCCAAAGGTCTCCAAATTCCTCTTTTATCGGTTGATAGTTTTCATCGGTATTATCTTTTATGCCGGTTTGCATCGCACGGAGAATTAAACACTCCCAATATAGATTTTGGAGCTGTTCCGGAATATTAAGTGTATCGGTCGCAACTGTGAATCTGTCTTTAGCTTCGGAGTTTGCATCCGCTACAAACTTTGAGACTTGGTATTCGACATTTACGTCGTATGACTTATCCGGAATAGGATATAAGTGCAAAATTAAAGAATTGCTACTATAATCCAAATAATATTGTTTTGGCTCTCCTTTTTGATTGTCAAGAAAAACATTTTTTTCTATTCTTTCAAGATAGTCCGTGCCTCCATCAATATATATTTTTTCAACAACCCCAACATCTAAAAAACAAGTGCTTTCATTTGCCTGTGTTGAGCATTTTGTTGTATCTTTTTGGAACGGAAAATCTGACCGGTTAGTCAGATAAGCCATCCCACTATTAAATTCGGCAAGCATTGTGGCGTTGGCCGGAGTTCCGAAAGTAGATTGGCTACTACTAAACGGCGACCACGCCTTTTGGCTTGCTAATGTCATAACATCTTGAATGTTCATAATTTACCTTATTATTTCGCAGCTGTAACGGTGTAAGTAGCATCTTTGCAGATTGATTCGCCATTCATCAATTTAACTTTTAAGTGTTTATATTGAGGTAACGCACCGATAATCTGTTCAACCTCAGCACCATTCATAGAATATGTAATTTCGGTTACTTCATTTTTTACGTTGAAAAATCTATCGAAAGAGAAAAATGCATCCATTTCCTCTTTTGGATAACTTGATTTTACTGTTTGTGTATTTTCGTTTTGATTGCCTAAAATAGCATCCTTTACGCTCATATTTCCGTCTCCTTCTGTGTTGTTGTTTTGATTTGTTTCTACTTCTGATGTTGTTTCGACTTCGCCATTTTCGATAGCTTTATCCAATGCCTCAGATGATTCAAATTCTGTGGCCTCAGAGGCGATTGTGGATTTTTCATCCTCAGATAATTCGGGGTTTTCATCCAAAGATTTAACATTTTCCGGATTTTCTGTGTTGGAATTATCTACGATTGTTACAACTTCCGGATTAATTCCAGTAACATCCGGTGTAGTTACGTTTTGACCTTCTACGTTATTTTGAGCTTTACCCAAAATATTGTCGATAGCATCTGTTAAACTCATAATAGTATTCTCCTTTTTAAAAAAATGAGGCGGACGTTATATTCCGCCCCATTAGTAAACTGATAATTAAATTAAGCTGCTTTTACTAGCATTGTGCATAGAGCCGCCGGTTGAACGGTTTTTGAACCGTAAGTGTAAAGACCTCTTACAAAGTCGCCGAACTCGTCTTTATCTCTTAACGCTTCAATCTTAGTGATTTGCTCTGCGTAAGTGATAGCTTCGTTTGTTCCGGCAAAAATTGTGAAGTTTCCGCTTCCGTCAACTTGCATATTTGTACTTTCCAAAATATCGAAGAAAGAAAGTGAATATACTGCACCTTTTCTCACAACTTCGTCGCCGAGTGCTGTTGAGTGGATTACTTCCGGAGCATTAACAATTCTTTCCAAGATTTCAGGAGGTACGATTAACCAAGGGCGTTTACCATCTTTACCTTTGTTTTGCTTAGTCAAAGAGTTCGCTCTCGCCAATTTAGTTCTCATTTGAGTAACCAAATTATAAGCGGTTGCACTTGTAAAGTTGATTGCAGCTCCAGCCGCACCCGTGATTACGTTACCGGCCAAAGTATCAGCACGTCTCGCCAATAGGTGAGTGTCTTTTGACAAACCGATAGAAGTTTTACCTTCATTAGTAGCTTGCTCCAATAAATTTACATTTGCTTGGTAAGCGTTGATGTCATTTACAACAAATTTGAAAATAGTTTGTTGATCGATTACTAAATCTTGTGAGCTTCCGTCTAAAGTTTGATAAGTTCCAACTCCACCACCGGTAGTGTATGAAGATGTGTTGATTTTTGCTACTTGGTTGATATGGACTGTACCGCCGACGTTTTTTACTTCGCCTTCATAATTGCGGTTTACACATTCTTCCATAACTGTGTAATTGTAAAGGTTACGGTTTAATTCTTTCGACCATACCTCGGGGTTAAATACATCTATTGCCATTTTTTATTCTCCTTTTTATTTTTGTACTGGTGTTTGTGCTAACTGTTTGAGAATTAGAGGACGATTTTTCTCGTACTCATCAGGAGACATAGCTTTGATTTGCTCATCGGTGAAGGATTTAGTTTCAGCCGGTGGGCTTCCAGACGGAGGCGTACTTTGCAATTTAGATGTGTCCTTTTGTGCCTGTGCTTGTGCTGTTTTGGTTTTTAAATAATTGTTGATTATTTTTTGCTCCAATTCAGCAAATTGAGGGGCAAGTTCATCGGCCGTAACTCTTTTATAGTTTTCGTTCAAATAACGCTCTATCAAAGGGCTGTACAATTCGCTATCTTTATTAGTGAATTTTGAGATATTCTCCGGCAAAGTTTCAAAATATTTACCTTTTTGAGTAGTGGTAAATTTTTCTTGCTCGCTGAGTAATTCTTGCTCAATTTTCATAGCTTTTTGTGTTTTTTGGCTTGAAATTTCCTCGACAAATGAAGGACTGAAAAAAGCTTTAGCATCTTCAAACGCTTTAATGTTTCCGTTCGATTGGAAGTCATTTAAGAGCTTGTTTACCTCTGCTTGTGATTCAGTATCTAAACCGTACATTTGGCCTCTGTATTGGCCTATCTCCCACATAGACAAACCAACTGCGTGGCTTCTCACAATTTGTGGGTCGATTTCTCCTGATTCTGTGACTACGGAATCCTTTTTGGGTTCTAACTGCTCTTTCAGCTTTTTAAGTTCTTCTCGAGTTTGGGCGATAAAATCGTCCTTCTCTTTGATTCCTTTTTCCGCTTCTTCTTTGCTTTTGTAAGTTCCTAAAAAAGTTTCCTCATCCTGAGATTGGGTTTCCGCTTCTACTTGCGGTTGTGTTTCTTCTCCGACTGTCTCCTTAACTTCGGTAGTTGTTTCCTCTTGGGCTTGTGGCTCAATTTGAGGTGTAACAACACTTTCGCTTGAAGGTGTAACTTCGGTGGAAGTGCTTTCGTTTCCGTCCATTTTCTCTCCTTTTTTGTATGCTAAATTAGCCCACCTTGTGAGTGAGCTTTATTTACTGGGTTTTGGGTTATTTTTGAACTTCTAAATATCTATCCGGAGCTTTTCTGATATACGCAATAAGTTCTTGCATACCGGCAATTCTCTCCGCTGATATATTGCGATTGGTAGATTTATCCTCGCAAAATTCTCTCATCATATCGACAAATTCTTTTCCGTGTTCGCTTTCAACGATGCTTTTTCTGAAAAGTAATTTATTTAAAACTTCTTCGAGCATTTAAACTCCTCCTTGTTGCATTTGTTGTGGCATCTGAGCCGGATTTTGTTGCATATTATTAGCACTTTGCATTATTTGGTTTAATTGCATTTGAATCTCATTGACTTTGTTTACATCACCGGCTTGTTGAGCCTGTTGTAAAGCAACTTGTAATTGTTGGATTTGAGCTTGCATTTCCTTTCGTTGAACTTCTATTTTTCTTTGTTGTTTTTCTTCATCGCTGTAAACCAATTTATCAATGTTTACAATGCCATTAAGCAACAAACCTTCTTTGTACATTTCAAGAACATTTATATTTTCTCTAAGTTCCGGATCTTGCATTGCTTGTGTAGTAAGCTGTAAAATCTGTTGGAAGTTGGCTTTTTGTCTCACTAATGCACTTCTATCGTTATAAGAATATGAATAATCCTGTTGACGGATTGCATCTGTTATGACTTGCTTTTCGAGTTTTCCTTGATTTTGAACCGTGAAAGTTTCGTCTCCGGTTGAATTATCAGCATATAAATCGGCGACACGAATAATAGTTTTTATGAATCCATATTTATTCAATCCATCGATGTTATATTGAAGCCGTGTAGTCTGTCCCTGAACCTGAGCATTGATTTCCGTTGCTGTTGACTTCATATCTTGTTGTTGGCCTTGCATATTCGGGAAAATACCAGAGATTTGGCTTGTAAGTGCATCCAATTCCTTCATCAAGAATTGATCCAAAGTGTTTTCGTAAACTTCTTGGATAATTGCTCTCGGATCTTCGGCATCTGCTTCGTATTCTGTGATTTTACCTGGATAAACTGAATTGTCTTTTTCCTTGAAAAATCCTTTAGGAGCTTTGCAAGGTTTATTTTTTCTCAAAGATGAAATATCAACCGCATCATTGAATAATTTATTTTGTATTTTATCAATCCCGTAAATAGAATACAGAATCGGCACTCCACGTCTGCTCTCAGGCATTTCAAGCGGTGCATAGTGAATGATTGGGCTTTCACCGAAGCGGTTTTCTTCCCATAAAATAAGTTTAGTTCTGCCGACGATTGCTCCCGACCAATTATGATAGAATTTTCCATCGACTGTAACATCACCAAAGAAACTAAGGACTTCGACCTTATCACCTTGCGTAATTTCTTCAAATTTAACATTTTCCGGTAAAATATTAGTCTCTTTTTTATCTTTTACAGTAGTTTTTAAGAAGGTTTTAGTTTCCTCATCAATATCGTAAAGGTCATTGTTTATTACATTTTCAGGGTTTTCCCAAGACTTAATAACAAAAAGACAATGCGGATTATCTAAATCAGCACTATCATATACAATATTCATCGGATGGATTGCTTCAACATCAGCTCCAATATACTCCGGAACTCTTAAAGTCATTCTCTCATTTGCTTCCGATAGAATCTCAACTCTTGATTTCTCAGTAGGCAAACCGTCCTCAATAGTGATTATAGGCTTGAATTTTGCATCTACTTTTTTGACAATAGCGTCGTATTGGTCTTTGTTACGTTTGATGATTTTATAACGCTCAGTCCATTTACAAAATAAATTAACTTCTCCGGATAACATAAAGTGTTCGATAGCTTTATCAAAAGTCTTTGAAAGTCCCATTTCTTCGGCTTTTTTGACAAGGAATTGTTTTTGGATGTTCGCTTGCTCAGTTACTTCATTGTTTTCGCCATCAACATCGAATAAATTGTCTAATTCTTTGTATGAATTTTCCTTCAAAAATGCTTTGAAAGTTTCGGACAAAGAGTATAAAACATTTGTTTCAGCTTTTGACTTCCAATCGTCCTTTGTTTCGGATTTTCTCTCATAGTATTTCAAGGTATCATCACCCAATAAATACAATTTAGGACGTAACAAGTTCATAATCTGCTTGTGAGGCAGTCTTTGAGTGTCAAAGGCCTTAAAGTTGCTTACAACTTGTGAAACGGCTTTTTCTTTGTCTATTTGTTCGGTGTTTTCTGTTAATTCAATCGTCATTTTTAATACTCATAATCGTTTATTGTAGTAACACAGAGAGGCAAGTAACTAACGGCATCACCCAAGTGCGGTGTCCATTTTTCTTGCTGATTGTTTGATATATCTGTCGGAGTAGGAATATATACGCTTTTCCCATCTTCCGTAAACTTCCAAAGGTTCATCGTTTGAATGATGTTTGGACAATTCTTTTCGTCAACATAAATCCGGCGTTCCCCGTGATTGTCTTTGACTAACATATTGAAATATTCAACCCGTTTTAATACAGGAGGATTGCTTTTCTTATACTTTTTGGTAATTCTATCGCTACCGAATACCCGTGAAAGACTTTCATAAATAATCCGGTAATTATGTTTTTTGGATTGTGTATTTCGGTGAGTTCCGGCTGCATCTCCACAGAGAATAAAGTTTCCTTTGTGCTTCCGGTATCGCTGAATAAAGATGTTGATACAATCAACCGTGTAAATATTTTCCTCGCATATCTCATCAATATAGAAGAAAGCATCATCTTCATAGTGAGCAACCGCCCACGCCATCGTTGCGACGTTAAAATCGCAAGTAAGGTATAAATCAGCCTCCGGTTGATAATGAAGCGGTAAAATGTTCGCATCCGACCAATGACTTACAACGGCGTTTGTAACCATATTTTTCGGATAACCAAGCCAAATATGTTTGAAGTCGTCAGGGTTATTTATCCGGCAGTATTCGGCTTCCTCTATCGTCTCAGCTGGACAAAAAGTGTTATCAAGGTAATTTACGTTTTGAACATAAGTTCTCGGTCTCGGTTTTTCTACTAATTGCCACACCGGATCGAAAGTTGATAACGGATTCCAAATAGCAATTATCTTCGAGCCTTTGGCGTTTCTTTTAACCGTTGGGATTAAAACATCAATAGCCATTTTACTGATGCTCTGTGCTTCTTCTATGCAACAAACATCAATATCCGGAATAGATTTAATCGCTTGGATGAAGGCTTCTCTCGTAGCGTTCAAGCCTACGAAATAGAACTCTGAGCCGGTTACTTTGTTGTAAATGTAATCCTTTTGAACTACAAACTCAGAATATCCATAATTATCAATCCGGCTTTGGTATAAAGCCACGATTGAATCTTCCATACTCTCTTTTGTTTCACGGCAGATTAGAAACTTTTTCTTTCCTTGCCGTGCCATTGTTAGCAAAGAATCGCAAACACCGTAACTTTTGCCACTTCCACGACCGCCGTAATATAAGAAAATCGAATAATCGTTCTCAAAAAGAGGACGATATATTTTTTTTATCTCAACATCAACCATATTTTTTAATCTACAAATTTAACAAGCGACTGATTGATGTTTAAAGAGCCACTATTTTCTACCTCTGTTTTATCTTTCCAACCAAAGTTTTTAAGTGCAAAAATCGCTCCGGTGCATTGACCTCCGGAAAGCAATTTTTCGTATTCTTTTTCTATGAATAATCTTGCCCTTTTTATAGTGTAAGAAAACTCCGGCTTATCTTCATAGTCATAGAATGATTGTCGGCTCTCAAAACCTAAGTGGTAAGCCAATCCTGTAATAGTTGGAGTTGCTATTTCGAGCTTTATTTCTCCTACTACCAAAGTTTTTTTATCCGGACAGTTTTTTAAATATTCTTCAATCTTTTTTTGCAAATCTTCCACAGAAGAAAACAGAGCAGGACGACCGCCTTTGTTTTCCGTTTCCGGTTGATTTGTTTCTTCTAATTCTTTTTCTGTGTTTTCGCTCATAAATAAACCTTTAAAACTTTTGTATTTTACCCCCCTCTGAGGTGTAACAAACTCGCTCATAGACTGACGTTATTTTTTTACTGACTTCATAAGTTTTCTTATTTCGCCAAAATCGAGAGTGTTTGCAGCTTGCATCAGATGAAGGGATAGTCGGATGAAAAAATCGTTCTTTGATTATGTCATTCAAGTTATTAACCCCTTCCGGAAAGCCATTGAAACGGCCTGAGTTCGGTTATCCGCTCCGAGCTTCATTAATAGATTACACACGTGAGCCTTTGCCGTATGGCTACTTACGGTTAATTTTTCCGCAATTTGTGAATTTTCCAATCCCTCAGCCATTAATATTAAAACTTCTTTTTCCCGTGAACTTAAATCCTGTCCCATATATCTCCTTTAAAGTAAGGAGGGAGAAAAACTCCCCCAGAAATGTAAAAAACAAACAACATTTGTTTTCAGGATAGTGTATTTAGGTTTCTAAAGTTGAGTAAAAATGTCCGTTCCAATGAAGCAAAGTTTTATTATGGTCGTAAACACTTCCAAAAAATTGAAATTTCCAAGTCATATTTGCCATAGTTCCATATTTTACTTCTTCGATTACATTTTCGATATATTTTTCCCTTAAAAAAGTTTTTAACCACTCAACGGTATGTTTCCGCTTCGGTCGTTCAAAAACTAAATGTCCTTTTACCGTATCGAAATATTGTAATTCGGCTAAAAATGCCCCACAGACGGGACATTCATTTAAAATTCTAATTTGGCGACCTGATTTATTTTCTTGGTCGTATAAATAAATAATTCTATCGAATTTGTTTATTTCTCGACCGCAACACTTCAAACCGTCTCCTTTTCATACACCAATCCCCGTAATTTAGCGTTATAATCGCCTTTTCGGATAAACCTACTCGAGAAACCATATAACAAATTACATTGTCATTATGGGGTATGAAACCAAAAACCTCAATAAAACCGGTGTTCAACTTTACGGAAGGTTCATGAACTTTTGTAAAGAAGGCATAAAAAAAGAGAGCCGTTAAGCTCTCTAATAATTCTCAAATAGTTTTGTAAGTGGTATTTTTAAAGCATCAGAAATTTTTTTCAGGTTTTCGATCCCGACACTAATTTCGCCACGCTCCACAACGCCGATATAAGTTCTTTGAAGTCCGGACAGTTCCGCCAGCTCCTCTTGACTTAATTCTTGCAATTTTCGTTCTTTGGCTATTCTTTTTCCTGTTATTTTTTTAAAATTACTCATATAGCAATTCTAAAGGCTGTAAAAATATTTTCTACACCAAATATATGGCACTAGCATCCTTAATAAACCCTAATACCAAGCAGAATAACCATAAAAACACAAGTTTTTATATAAACAGCCGTTTATATAAGAGTAGCAGTCTAATAGGAGTATGACGATGACAAAAGCTGAATTGCAATTTATTTTTGTTGCATTGGTGAATCTCGACAACGAAAACGGAAAAGAAATTTTTTCAAAAATATTAAAATTTATCGGAAAATAAATTAATAAAATTTACAACTGGAAACTCCGCACCAAGTTCGGGGGGATTTCCTATGTTTGTTTTTTCCTATAAAATCCATTTTCATCAAAATAGCCACCTTCTTTTTTTATTTCTTCGTCAAATTCTGTGTTGGATTTTTCGAATGGAGTTATAAATATTGCTCCGAAGTCCATAACTAACCAATCGAGGCTCAACCTTCTGTTGATAAGTTCTTCGCACACTAGGGATAATTTAATTAAATTCTCCAGTTTTAACCCCTTGCTTTTTCCTGTTTCTATTGCACTAATTGTAGCTTGTGTCACCTCCATTAAGGAAGCCAATTCAACTTGGTCTAAATCGAGTTCTTTTACTCGTAATTGTTTAAATCTTTTGCCAAAACCTTTTAAATCTTCAATAGACATATCTTTTTCCTTTTTGTTAATATAACAGGGTTTCACCGTATAAGTATTAAGTAATGTTACAAATAATATAAATAGTACTTGTATTATATAGATGGTAGTTGTATTATGATTATATGGATATAACTTAAATTAACATAAGTTGTGGGATATTTCAATCCTACAGGCGATGTATTTTTAAAGGTGCAAAAATGACAAACGATCAAAGAAGAAAAATAATAAAAGCAAAATTGGCAATGTCCGGTATTCAACAAACTGAGATTGCTAGAACGCTTGGGATTAGTGCAATTTCTATAAATTTATGGGTAAAAGGTGAATTAACTTCTATAAACATTGAGAATTGGTTTAAAGAAAAATTCGGGGAAAAGTTTATAACGGAACTTAAAAAGGTAGCTTAATAAAATTGAAGATAGGCAAATCGAACCATCAAGGCTCTACTTGCTATGAAAAGAATTTGAATAAAAAAGGTTGATGTCCTTTACCACGCATCCGGCGAAGTGTTGTCAGAGATGGGGAAACCCTGAGCAAGCCGAGAGAGATTGACCAACTTACACGATGTGAGATTCAGAAAAAGATTAGAAGAATGAAATAAATTCTTTGACAGCTCATAAGAAATTGTGAGCTGAACTAAGCATTTTTTCAAAAAGGTAAAAGTCTCGTCTCCTTTCATTTATTTAACAATCTGACATAACGAGGCTTTTACTGTTTTTTATCACTTGGTAACGAAGCAAATTTCGTCACCAAAATTAAAGGAGGTCAACAAATGTATGACGACATAACAGTATGGTCTTGCTTCTTCGAGGATATCGAAGAACAGGAGCAAACCGAATTACAACAATGTAACTTAAAGGACGGTGAAAGCTATGTATAAACTAGAGGAACTTTATGAGCTTGTGGTGCTTGAAACCGAAAACGAAATTAAGGAACTTAAATATTTGCTTAATTTCAAAAAAGAAAAATCAAAAATGCAAAAATTAGCAAAATTAGAAAGAACCCTAGAATTAATTACAAGATTTCACAGTCTTTGTATTTAAAAAGTCAGATTTACTCAGTTACCACGACTTTAAACACTAAATTGAGAGCCTGTATTGGCATATAAAGCCGGTTTATTGACGTTCAAATCCGCAAAAACGAAATGACAGTCGAGAAAGAGCGACATTTATTGAGAGGTAGCCAAGCGGTAAGGCAAGCGACTGTTAATCGCTGTATCGTGGGTTCGACCCCCACCCTCTCAGTTTTTTGGAGTTAGGAGTAAGGAGGCACGGAAGATGATTGAAAGTATTGAAGATTTTTGGGAAGTAGTTAATTACAATGGCGGAATTGTTAAATTCACTTTTAAAACAATTTGCGGTTGTAGTTTGGTTTACTTTTCCTTAATCGGATTAATTATTTTGGGAGGATGAAAATGTTTTCACAAGGATTTTTCTTAACGAAATTAAATCCGGAAGAACAAGCCTGTGCGATTAATTTTGCGATGGGACTTGAACAATCGGGATTTAGAGATGATTGGATGGCGGATTTAATAAAAAGCTTAAACGAATCGCCAAGCACAAACACAAAAATTTTAATGGATTTTTGGCAAAAGGTAACACCTAGATTATATTTGGAAATTATGAGTAAGAAGGAGGCATTTATGAAAAATGAAGAAACAACAAACGGAGCAGTATTTAACGGTCAGAATGGTGAAGCTGCAACAATCGGCGTAAGAACAAATTTATCAAAAGAAGAAACAAAGACAAGATTAGCAAAAATGATGGATGATAATATCGCCAAACGTGAAGCTCACGGCATTGAAGGCTATAATCCTGATTATATAACGCTTACAAATGCTTTAAGATATTTGGATTAAAATTTTACACTAACTGAATGGGTCGAAAGTTACTTAAAAATCAGATTGGAGGTGTAAATATGTGGGGTTTCCGGTATTTAGCAGACGTGCCGAATTGGTTTGAATAAGCCGGTTTAAAATTTAATTCCTCAAAAACACATTTTACAAACGGTATATTTTAAACAGCCCTATGTTGCATTTTTTAACTATCCAATGCCGTAGGGCTGATTAAAGTTTACAAAAAAGAAAGGAGAAATTATGAATATTTATGGAAAATTACAAAAAAGCAGAGTGGAGCTGCAAAAAAAATCTCTTAAAAAAAGTGGTGAAAACAAATTCGCAAAATTCAAATATTATGAACTTGCTGATTTTATCCCTACTGTTAATGAAATTTTTGGGGCTAACGGACTTTCAAGCAATTTCAGCATTAACGCTGATAATATGGCAATTTTAATAATTGTTGATAGTGAAGCAACCGAAGCCCAAACTATTGAATTTACAAGTCCAACCGCTGAGGCTTCTGTTAAAGGCTGTACCCCTATTCAATCACTCGGGGCAATTCATACCTATATGAAGCGTTACCTATACTTAAATGCCCTAGAAATCGTGGAGGGTGATTGTTTAGATCCGAACGTAGGAAGCGGAAATATTGAAACCGGAGAGAAAAACCCCGACATAGATTTACTATCAGGACTTGAAGCATTAGACACGGTCGAGGATTTAGAGGCTTACTACAAAAAATATCAATCAAAAGTAGGCGACAAAATGGGCTTTATCAAGGCTCTGAAAGCAAAAAAGGAAACATTAATAAAAGAAGGAGCAAAAAATGCAAATAATTAAAAATATCCCTCAACAGTCCGATGAATGGTTCGCTATGCGAAAAGGTGTTATGACTGCGAGCCACGCTCAGGCGATAGGCTCTTGTGGAAAAGGCCTCGACAGTTATATTTTAGAGCTTATGGCCGACTTCTACGCCATTACAAGCGATTTTTACACTAATCCGGATATGGAAAGAGGCAACGAACTCGAAGCGAGTGCGAGACTTGTTTATGAGATGGAAAAAGGTGTAACCGTTGAAGAAGTTACTTTCGTAAAAATGGACGATTGTATCGGTTGTTCTCCGGATGGATTAATCGGCGACGATGGACTTTTAGAAATAAAATGTCCAAATAACAAAAATTACTTTTTGATTATGCTTGATCCAAAAAATATTGATACAAAATATTTATGGCAAATGCAAATGCAAATGTTAGTTACGGGTAGAAAATGGTGCGATTATATGGCTTATAATCCAAATTTTGAAAAACATTTCACTATTTATCGCTTTGGAGTTGATGCAGAAAAACAATCAAAATTACTTCAAGGCTTTGAAGTTGGGAAAAGAGCAATAATGGAACTTAAAAATCAAGTAGAAAGGACAAAACAAAATGTCATTAGCAATAAAATACCTACCGGAGTTACCGGCACAGAATCAAATAAACTTCAATTTTGATGAAATTAAAACCGAGTTAGAAATCAACTTGGAAAAATACCAAAATTTAATTGTTACAGAAGATGCAATACAAAACGCAAAAAAGACTAAGGCGGATTTAAACAAATTCAGGACAGCGATTGAAGATGAACGTAAACGAATCAAAAATCTTTGTCTTGAACCATACAATGCTTATGAGTTAAAAATAAAAGAACTTGTGGGACTTATTGATAAGCCTATAAACGCTATTGATACACAAATAAAAAACTTTGAGGACGACCAAAAAGAAAATAAAAGGCTAGAAATAGCAAAATTTTATGATGAAAATATTGGCGAATTAAACGATTTATTTTCCTTTGTAGATATATTTAACGGTAAATGGTTAAATTCCTCAGTTTCAATGAAATCGATAAAAGAAGAAATTTCACAAAAACTTGAAAGAATCCGATTAGACTTGAATGTAATTACAGGACTAAAAAGCGAATTTGAAATAACCATCAAAGATTTTTACCTAAATAACTTTTTTGATATTTCAAAAACCTTAGCCGAAAATACAAGACTTCAAGAACTCAAAGAAAAACAGACACAAAAAGAAGAAGCAAAAAATATTCAACCTTCCGCTCCGGTGGAAGTTCAAACAGCTTCACAAATTGTTGACAAAGTTCAAACGTTAATTAAAGAGTATGAGCCTGTAACAAAGGCTCTCTCTATGAGGGTTTATGTCAATAAATCACAATGTGAAGCATTAAACAACTTCTTAACGTCTCAAAATATTAAATTTGAACAAATATAGAGGTGCGTATGAAAATTAGTGCAAATCTCATCAAATGCGAGGATGGGGTAATTCTGTTAGATGTAAACGGCTTTACCCCTCAACTCGAAATTGATAAAAAATACAATGTTGAATTTAAAGAATATCGGACGAGCCGTTCTGTTGAACAAAATCGAATGATGTGGGCTATTATTCAACAAATCGCATTGGTTTCCGGTAACGACCCAACAGATATTTATATTTTAGGGCTTGAACATTCAAACGCTAAATATGATTTTATTGCAGCTTTACCGGAGACAGAAGCGAGCTTAAAAAGAGGTTTCAGAGCCGTCAAGCCTCTTGGAACACTAATGACACCCAAAGGTGTTGAGTTAGTAACCTACAAGGTTTATGAAGGCTCTAGCAAGTTTGATACAAAAGAAATGGGCTTATTAATAGATTTTTTTATAAATAAAGCAGCCGAATTAGGAATATATATTGAGGATTAAAAAAATGACAAAACTTATAGATATAACAGGACAAAAATTTGGTAGATTAACAGTATTAAAATATATTAGTTATCCAAAATGGCTTTGTCTTTGCGATTGTGGGAAAGACAAAATTATTCGCGGAAATGATTTAAAAAGCGGAAAAACACAATCTTGTGGGTGCTTGAGAATAGATAAAAATATCGAATTTAAATCTAAAAATAGAAAAAATGATATTAGATTTTATAAAATTTGGTGCAATATGAAACAAAGATGTTTAAACCCCAATATTGAGGCGTATAAGGATTATGGAGGAAGGGGAATAATTATCTGTAATGAATGGTTAAACTCCTTTGATATGTTTAAAAAAGATATGTATTTTTCTTATATTGAACATATAAAAATGTTTGGAGAAAAAAATACTTTTATCGATAGAAAAGATAATAACAAAGGTTATAATCCTTCAAATTGCAGATGGGCGACAAGAACTGAACAAAATAATAATCAAAGAGTTAAAAAGAATAGAATTATACAAATAGAGGAGACTGGAAAATGATTGAAGTAACAATTACGGGCAGATTGGGCGGAGACCCTGAAATAAAATATTTTGAAAGCGGAAAAATAAAAACAAATTTTTCTCTCGCTACAAGCGGTTATGATTCAAAGAAAAAAGAAAAAACGACAAATTGGTATAGTGTCGATATTTGGGATAAACAAGCAGAATTCGCCGGAGAATACTTTAAAAAAGGCTCTAGCGTTACAGTTCAAGGCTATTTAAAAGAGGAAAAATATACAAATAGTAAGAACGAAGAAAAAACAAACTGGAAAGTAGTGGCTCAAAGAGCTAGTTTCGACGGAGCTTATCTGTTTATTACCGGTGAGATTGAAAAAGTCGAAAATCGTGTTACAGCGAGCGACAAAAAAATCCAAGTTTTAAAACTGAAAGATTTTAATGCTCCGGTTTATTGTTTTAGCGAAAATGCCATCGCTGTGGGCGAAGCTGTTAATCTTTTATGCTCTTTTGATATGGTTGACTACAAACCGGTATTAAAAGTCGTTAAAAGCGATGCAAAACCGCCTCAAAAAGAGGAAAAAGAAACACATAAACCGAGCGATTGTTTAACACAACAGGAAATCGAAGAAATACCATTTTTAGGAGAATAGATGAAGTGCCACAAATGCGGTAAGGATAAGCCATTAATTAATTTTTATCAAAACTATCGGATAAAAAATGGCTACAATCCAATTTGTAAGGCGTGCCTTAAAATACAGCGTGAAGAATATTATAAACAGAAAGAAAAGCCGAAAGAAATTATAAAAAATCCTGATTGGAGCAATACTGCGATTATGTGTTATGAGCGTAATTGTATTTGCTCCGATTGTTTTTTTGATAAATTTTTCTCGGATAAAGAACAAAAATGTCAAATGAAATTTGCGGTTATAGAATTAGTTAAAAAGTTTGGAATACCAAAAGAGGTGGAAGAAGATGGCTAGAAATCGAATGATAAAGACGGAGTTTTGGGGTAGTAAAACACTCGCGAAAGTCTCGCGAGATGCTCGATTAACTTTTATCGCTATGTGGAATTTCGCTGATGATTACGGAGCTGTAAAGGCTAATATAAAGTGGCTAATAGGCAATTTATTTGAATCTGATGATTCAGTAACTCCGGAACTTATAAAAAAATGGCTTAATGAATTAACAAAAGAAAAATTAATTATTCCTTATTCTGTTGAAAATAGAGATTATTTTTTTATTCATAGTTGGAAAGAACATCAAAGGGTTGACAAGCCAAGTGCCAAAAGGCTTCCGCCAATTCCTCGCGAAATACTCGAGAGTTACTCGCGAAATGAAATAGAAATAGAAAAAGAAATAGAAATAGAAAATAATACTTCTTTGTCTTGCAAGCAAGACGAGATAAAAATTTTAAATCATCTGAATTTAAAATCGGGGAAAAATTTTAAACCCATTGAAAGTAATTTCAAATTTATAAGAAGTCGGTTAAAAGATTATTCTATAAATGAACTTATTTTGATGATTGATTGTAAAGTAGCTCAATGGCTAAACGACCCCAAAATGTCGATATATTTACGCCCTGAAACGCTTTTTAACGCCACAAAATGTGCAAGTTATGTGGAGGAAAGCAGGTCGAAAACTGTTCAAGCAAAAGGAGAAGGAAAATGGGACATATAAAATGCAAACATTGTGGGAAATCTTCCATAACGCATAATTTCAACATTGGAAATATTGCCAAGTCTATTGAGATTGCTGATTGTAATTGTGAAGCAAAAGAGACCGAGAAGCGTGATATGGAAACCTCAAAACGTCGTAAAAATGAAATTTTACAACGCAAATTCCAAAATAGTTTAATGACCCCATTATTTCAAAATTATACTTTTTCCAATCCGAACTTGGATAAAAATGAGCATATAATCGCTTGCGAAAAATATGTAAAAGACTTTGATTTAAAAAAGTCCGATGGAATTGCAATGATTGGAAAAACAGGGAGAGGGAAATCCGTTGCTATTGCTTGCGTTTGCAATGCTTTAATTAAACAAGGTTATAATTGCCTATTTACAACAATGTCAGCTCTGCTTGATAAATTTATAGAAAGTTGCGATTTTGACAATGAAATCACTACCGAAAGCCTTTATCGATGGGTAAGAGAATTTGACTTCGTCGTCCTCGATGATTTAGGACGTGAAAAATATACAGAAAAACGCTTGGAGATTGCTTTTCGGATAATTGATGAATTAATTAATTATCAAAAAGTTGTTGCTTTTAGTGCAAACCCCGAAACTTTGGAGAAGATTTATAACATCCCCGAATTTGATGCAATCAGAGACCGGCTCGCTATGGCTTGCCGAATCAAGATGCTATTTAAGGGCGATAGTTACAGAAGAAGGATTTAAGGGGAATTAGGGGATATGGAGATTAGAAAAAGATTGCTTTCACCGAGAGAGGTGGAAGTTTTGAGTTATGTTTCAAATGGCTTTGGATATAAAGAAATATCATTGGAATTAAAAATTTCAGAAAGAACCGTGCAAACACACGCAGAAAGAATAAAAATAAAACTAGATGCAAAAAATATAACAAACGCCGTAAAAATAGCGATTAATAAGGAATTAATATAATAGGAGGAATTATGGAAGCACCTGATAAGGTTCAAGAGCTTGCTATCAAGCTGCAAAGAGACCGATTAAACCCCGAGAATTATGCCGGAGGATTTTATAAACTCGGTGAATTTTTAAAAAGATTTATAAAAGAAAACAAATTTAGCCAAGATGAAATTATCTTGGCTCATATTTTGGGTTTTCATCATATTACAAACGCAGAATGTAACGAAATTTATGGTTTTAGACATTTACCTTCAATAATTCAAACCATTGAAGAAAAAATCAAACCGAGAGTTGTTAATTCAGTCCCGACACCTGGAACAAATCGTTTCGGTGAAAAAACAACTTATCACGAATATTCGTTGGGGGAAGTTGCGTGAATAAATTAACTGATGTGGATAAATACCCAACATTTATGATTAAAAATAATCGCTTGATAAAAGTATCGCTTTTAGACATCGAAGGTACAACTTTTTCAGATCCGCATCAATGGCATCATTTTGTAAGAAAAACTATCAGGAAAAATAATCCTGAATTTTATGCAAGGGTTGAACACTTACAAAAGATGATATTGATGCCTTCAGAAATGAATTACGACCTTGAAGGAATGAGCGAAAATGGATTTGCTAATAAATGGGGTGGGTTAAACAAGGATGATTTAGTATTTAATCGCAGTAAATGGCGAGAGGGTTATTATGAATGATAAATTTTCAAATTGGAGTGATGAAGAAATCGAATTTTTAAAAATATATTTTCCTCATAAAAATAATGATTTACTTCAATCAAAATTACGAGAAATAAATTTAGCCAATGGCAGAGATATTCACCGGACGACTTTTTCAATCTCAAATATGGCTCATAGATTGAAACTTCGCAAAACCGATTATTACCGGAGACAAGTTAGATTCCAAAGAGTTTTAAAAATAAAAAAAGAAAAACAATTAAAAATTTTAAAGCAAATAGAAAATCAAAAAGAATTTATAACATTACCCCAAAACTTAATCAAGAATAGTAATAAATATGAAAGATAAAAGCACTATTTGTTAGGTGCTACAAGACAAAAAGGAGGAAGTATGACGAAAAAAGAAAACGTCGTCAAGTTTGAGCCGAAGGAGAAAAGCGACAAGCAGATCAACAAAATTAAGCTCGAAAAAAAGACCGGTGCGGTAAGCGTTGGTTTTGAAAAAAATACCGATAGCGGTAAAAAAGAAACCACTTTCACAGGGTTTCAAGAGGCAAGAAAGGAATTTAAAGAAACATTCCAAAAGTTAAAAGGTGTTATGTTCGATATATTGCCTTGTCTAAATGATGATTACCAAGACAAAACAGTTATTACAGGGTATTCAATCTCTTACAAGGGAAAAGACCTTATGGGAATTGTTATGACGGCTCAAATCGAATTACCGAGCCAAAATTGCCCGTTGAACATCAATACTCCGTTTGTAAAATTCCAATCATATTGTGAAGCAAACGGCATCGATGATGAAACTCAAATCAACAGAACACATCAAAAAGTTTTGAGTGAAATTTTTGAATATACCGAAAGATATATCAAAGGTGAATCGGCGAAACAGCAGTTACCACTTATAAAAGAAGGTTAAAAAATTAATTAGATAGATGGAAAAAGGAGGCTTTAACGAGCCTCTTTTTTTGTAAGTTAGGGGTGAAAAAGTGCATTATAACAAATATTCAAATCATAAGGTTGTCGTTTGCGGAATAAAATTCGACAGCAAAAGAGAAGCAAACCGGTATTTAGAATTACACGGACAAGAAGTTCTCGGAGAAATTAAAGATTTAGAACTTCAAAAAGTTTTTGAATACAGAATCGACGGAAAACTTATGTTCAAGTATATCGCCGATTTTGTTTATAAAAGCAATATTGACGGATTTAATCACGTTGAAGATGTTAAGGGCCTGAGAACTCCGGTATTCAATCTTAAAAAGAAAATTATTGAGGCAGTTTATAACATCAAAATTGAATTAATTTAGGGAGTTAGGAAGTTGATTATTTACAAGTGTACAAACACCATCACGGATGAGTGTTACATCGGTCAGACTGCGAATACTTTGCATAACCGGAAAGTAGATCATATTTATGAAGCTTTCAAGAGGCTACGAACAGATAAATTCCATAAAGCTCTCAGGGAGTTTGGACTTGACTGTTTTACTTGGGAGCAAATTGGTATTGCTCGAAACTTTTTCACTTTGGCAAAAATGGAGAAAAAATTTATTCTCCACTATAACAGCATTGAAAACGGTTATAACTCAATGCTCAGGGCTGATAAAACGATGAAAAGAAAATTTAGTAAGGTTAAAAATGGATAGATTTAGCGATGTAAGTTTGGAATCTATTAAACAGATTGCCAAAACTCCGGCCAAAGAAATTGACCGGCGAAGGATTAATCTGTGGTTTCATAGATTCCTTTATTACAAATTTGATTCTCCAGTTCTTTCGGATTACGAATACGACAAAAAAGAATTGGAATATAAAATTTTACGGGAGCATTACACAAATGTAAAAATTCGATTTAGTTGTCCTCTGCTCTGTGTTGGAACGGATGCGGACAAAGCGACAGAAAGTAAAATCGAACAATTAATAAATTACTGGAAAAAGAATAAAGAATCTAAACCAAAAGAGGACTTAAAAACCGGATTTAACGGTCAAGTCCTTTTATTTGGCACGAATTTTTTACGGGAAGGATGAAAAAATGGAAAAAGATTGGACTGGAAACAAAAAAACAACATTTTCGACTTTGGGTGCAAGTAGCCACTCTGAACACGAAAGAGAACAACACGATTATTATGCAACCGAGCCGCTCGCAGCTAAAGAGTTAATAAATTTAGAACCCGACTTAGAAAATATTTGGGAATGTGCTTGCGGAGAAGGACATTTGGCAAGGATATTCAAGGTTGCCGGTAAGCTTCGTTGGGCGAGTGATTTAATCCATCGTGGCTATGGCGATGGAAATATCGACTTTCTCAGGAAAGAATTTTGGCAATGGAGCGGTGATATTGTTACAAATCCGCCCTACAAATATGCTGTAGAGTTTATTACAAAGGCCTTAGACAGCGTGCAAACAGGGCGAAAAGTTTGTATGTTCTTAAAATTAACCTTTTTGGAAGGAAAAGCACGAAAAAAATTCTTCATAGAAAATCCGCCAAAAACTATTTATGTTTCAAGTTCAAGGATTAAATGTGCCTTGAATGGTAATTTTAACGAAACCGGAAGTAGTGCCGTTGCTTATGGTTGGTATGTTTGGGAAAAAGGTTACAAGGGCGAAACGACGGTAAAGTGGTTTAATTAAATAGTTGAGGTATGAAATGGGGATTAATGTATTAGGCCTATTTGACGGCATTTCTTGCGGTCAAGTAGCTTTAGAACGTGCGAAAATCAAAATTAATAATTATTATGCAAGCGAAATCGATAAATATGCAATCCAAATAACTCAAAAAAATTATCCCAATACTATTCAACTAGGAGATATAAATAATTGGAAAAATTGGAATATTGATTGGGCTAACATAGATTTATTAATAGGTGGATCGCCTTGTCAGGGATTCAGTTTTGCCGGAAAGCAATTAAATTTTGACGATGAAAGAAGTAAATTGTTTTTCGTTTATGTTGACATTTTGAATCACATTAAAAAATTAAATCCGAATGTCAAATTTTTACTTGAAAATGTAAAAATGAAAGATGAATACAGGAATATAATTTCTGAACTATTGGGAGTGAAGCCAATAAAAATTAATTCCTCTCTCCTTTCTGCTCAAAACAGAATCCGATTATATTGGTGTAATTGGGGTCAACCTTCTCAAAATTTATTTGGGAGTTGTTATCTTCCAATCCCTCAGCCAAGAGATAAAAAGATTTTTTTGAAAGATATTGTACGGAATATCGAAGAAATTGACCCAAAATATTTTTTAAGAAAAGAACAATTATTAAAATTGGATTTTACTGGATTATCTAAAAAAACCAGTAGTAAAGTTCAAGTAATAGCCAACGGCGAGAAATATAGAAAAAGTTATAGAGTTTTTGATATTAATGGAAAATCTGAGACTTTGGACACTTCACAGGGCGGAGGTAGAGGTTTATACGCTTTAATCAAAATTGATAAAACCGGCAAAATTAAAGAAAATCAAAATAAAGCTTGTTGCCTCACTGCCGGTGCAAATTCAGGCGGCAACCATAGTGATATGGATATATTATTAGTCCAAATAAACAGAGGTTTTAATCAGGGAAGGGTAATTGTTAAAAAAAGCTCAACTCTTACAACCGGCCAATGGGCTTATAATAATATCGCATTTATCAAAATAGATGATGATTTATATGTTGCTATTCGTTTACCGCCGATTGAATGTGAAAGATTACAAACATTGCCGGATGATTATACCAAAGGTGTTTCAGATACCCAAAGGTATAAAAGTCTTGGAAATGGTTGGACAGTTGACGTAATAGCACATATTTTAGGAGGAATGGGTGAGTAACATATTCATAAATCACTACGGAGAAAATGCACAGTTGGGCCAGTTAGCAAAAGAAGCTATTGAACTGGCTCATTCTATCAATGATTATTTAGACGGAAAAGACACGCTCGACCACGTTATAGAAGAAATGGGTGACTGTGATAATTTAATCAGCCAATTTGAAGAACACTGGGGCGACGGTAAAATTTTTATGGTAGTGAGAGAAAAACAAGCAAGACAAATACAAAGAATGAAGGAGAAACAAAATGAAATTTGAAACAAGAAATATGGGATTCGGAACAAAAATGATTGACATTAACCCTGAAGATGTAAAACGGGTTAAAGAACATCCAAGTTGCTACAAGCTTTCAGTTATAGAAATGAAAGACGGCAGTTGTATTACGGTACAATGCAGGCCGTATGATGCAGAGGAAAAATTAAGCTTAGCACACAGATAATTATTAAGGAGAAATAATGGACAGATTTAAGTTTAGGGTGTGGGATCACATTTTTAAAGAATTTACTTTCGCAACACCGGCATTAATGCACACCGGAATTTTATGCGGTATGACCGAACAACAACAAGATAGGTACGAAATACAACAATGTACGGGACTGCAAGATAAAAATGGTAATCTTGTTTTTGAGGGAGATATTGTCAAATCATACAATGACGAAATATGCGAAATCGTTTATATAGTAAATGATTGCTGTTTTGAAATCTCTAGCAAATGGAACGACCACCCAATGTGTAATTTAGATTTTAAATTTACAATCATCGGCAACATCCACCAAAACCCCGAACTTTTGGAGGGGCAAGATGGACGATAGATTCAAATTTAGAGCGTATATCTCAGACGAGAATGAAATAATACATTTTAATACGGCAACCGACACGCACGGTTACCATTTGTCTTGGTGGGAATGTTCAAAAATCTCTAAACCGGCGTTATATAGAAATTCTTGTCTATACCAAAAAGAGTGGGAATTAATGCAATGCACCGGATTAAAAGATAAAAACGATAAATTGATTTTTGAGGGAGATATTTTAAAAAATAATGTTAATAATCTTATTCAATACGTTATTTATAATCAACCTCAATGTGAATTTTCATTAAAGCATACAGACGAAGAAACTCGGGAAAGAAAATCATTTTGGCTTGGATCTTTATGGAAATCAGATATTAAAAATTTAGGATATGAAATCATTGGGAATATATATGAACATCCTGAACTTATAGAAGAAGAAAGTTGTAATAATTGCGAGAAATCCGGCCTATGCCATTGTTCAAAAATGGATGAGGACAATGTTGGGTGTGTTGCCGGACGATGCGGAGAATATAAAAGAGCTGTCAAAGAATAGAATAATCACGGGAGGAAGTATGGAACAACTAATCAACGGAGAAACATTTTACGGAAAAGGTGAATACAAAGACAATTACGACGGCCTCGATGCAGAAAAGCAAATCGAGGTTGATTTATTTAGAGCCGGTCAGAAAGGTGAAGTAAATCATACATCACCAATTAAGCCCAGTAAAATCCCTCAAAATCTTGTAAAAAATTTAATGGATAAATATTCGCACGACGATATTATCAATTTATTACTTGATGCTCAGGCGATTAAGGGCTTGTTAAGGGAAAAACTGTTTAACAATTACGCAAAAAATGTGAAAAAACAAACAGTTTGCGAAAAGTATTTAGACGAAATATTTTATAGAAAGTAGGTTAAAAGTGGAAAATGATATATTAAATAATTTTTTAACGGTAAAAGAAGCGTTGCCGTATTTCAGGATAGAAAGCGAGCAAACCTTTTATACTTGGATTCGGAGGGGGAAACTCCCCGAAAAATTAATCCAAAAAATTGGAGGGGGTATTTTCGTAAGAAAGAACGTGTTAAAAGCCTTTATACTTGGGGAACAGACATAACAGCAGACTAATTCTGATGTAAAAATCTCTGTCCCATCTGTGTCCCACTACAAAAAATATGCAACGTAAAATCAATACTTTCAAGGCTATTAAATTGTATTGTATTTTATTCAATAAATAGGCAAAAATGGCACTAAAAAAGGGATACAGCGTTGTAAATTTCTGATTTACAGTCTGCTCCCTTTAGCCACTCGGGCACCTACCCATATTGAGTTTTCAATGTTTTGTGTTTTTTCTTGTGTCCCTTTTGTGTCCCAACGCTTTTTTGAATAAAATGGATTGTGTTTGAACACTAGACAAGTTAAGCTTACTAAAAACTATCTAAAATGTCAACAGCTTTTAGCATATTTTCAGGTGTGGGGTGAGAATATCTTTGTGTCATTGCTAAAGTGCTATGCCCCATATACTCTTTAACCGTTCCTAAGTCTGCACCATTGGCTACTAAACGAGTTGCGACTGTATGCCTTAAATCGTGAAATCTGAAATTTTCAATATTTGCACGTTTGCACGCCTCGTTAAATCCGTTATCTATCTTTTTAAATCTTGTGTTTGTGCGGTAACTTATGAAAACAAATCCAGTTTTTTTAATCCCTATTTCTTCTAAAATTAGTTTTAATTTTTTGGAAATTGGGAGTTGTATTTTTTTGTGTCCCTTATTCAGTTGTCTTAAAATTTCTATAAAATTAGCATCAAAATCTATGCTTTCCCATTTTAGATTAAGGACGTTTGAAAGCCTTAATCCGGTCGATAAAGCACATACTATTATCGGTTTCATATAAGCCGGAATCTCAGACATCAACCGTTCTTCTTCCTCTTTGGTGAGGTATCTTGTGATTTGGTTATCTTCCTTTAATTTTTTAACACTCCGGCAAGGGTTTTGAATATTCAATTTTTTATCGATTATTACATCATTAAACGCTTTTGATAAACAAGCATAATACCTATTAAAAGTAGCCTTTGACCGTTTTTTTGTTTTTATAAGATATGTTTTAAATTCCTCTATCTTGCTAGGGGTAATTTCAGATATAGAATTTTTCGCACCGAAAAACTCGCTTAATACTTCGACTTTGTGCAAATTATCCTTGTGGGTTTTTTCCGCATTGTTCGCCTCTGAAATTCTCATAGAAATATTAAACATTTCTTTTATGGTTATTATTTGGTCGTCCGGTATTTTCCCACGATGAATTAAACTCATTTTTGTAATTAAATCAGCTTCAAACTCTTTCGCTTCTTCATAGGTATTGCACCCATAACAAACACCGTGAGGGCGTTTGCCATAAAGTCTAAATCTATAATACCACTTCCCATTTTCAAATCTTACGCTCATAAAATTAATATAGCACAATTACATAAAATTAAACAAAAAAAAACCGTCTCAGTTTACAAACTGAAACGGTCAATTAAAAAGAAAGGAAAACACTAATTTTCCACTATGGTTTTCGGGGCGATAAGCATGATTGAATCATTTTTAGGTGTATTTGTACCCCCGAGTATATAAACAAGCCTTAAAAACGATTTTGAGCGTTCTAGGAATTTTCTTGATACCATCCAATTTTTGAACGAATGAAAGATCCGCAATCATCTTTTGAAAGCCAAGAATACGGAGGAATAAATATAATATCTATTTTCCCATAACTTGTGGTGTCCGGATGCTTCTGTCCGAATTCGTAATGTGTCATTATTGTGTCCGGAGTAATTTTTATATCATATTTTTTCGCCAGCTCCGCACATAATTTCATACAAGCCTCAAATTGTACTTTAGTTATCGGACAACTTCCGATATGACTTGAACTTTGGAAGCCGACCATACCGCACATAGAAACTCCAATCGAACCGGTGTTCCCTCCGCCAGTATGATGAGCGTATTTATTGTCCTCACAATTCAAGTTATCCTCAGGTTTAAATTTCCCTTGATGCAGTTTTCCGAGAGTATCTATCAAATAGTGATAACACTCTAATTCGTGAGCCGTAGGCATACCAAATCCGGCCGTCCAATGAATTATGATTTTTTTCATTTTTGAACCCTCAACAAATCGAAAATCTTATCGATGCTATCTTTCACGTCTGTATATTGCTCTTTTATGCTTTCCTTCATTTCTTGGTATTGCTTAATAACAACGAATTTATTTTCTGCATCTTCGAGAATTTCTCTATGTTTTTTTTCAAGCTGCTCCGGAGTAACAAAAATTCGGTTTTGTATCAAAAACATAACCAAAACAATAATTATCGGCGACCATTGTAATAATAAATTATCCACTATTTTTTAACCTCGCTCTTTTGTCTTTTCTTCCCTTTGAATAAGGTATATGTAGGTGTTGCTTTAATCGGTATTACTTTCAATTTTCATCCTCCTTGTAAATTTTTGTCATATCAAAATATTTTGGCTCATCCTTAAACCATTTTTTTATTAACCAGGTAAACCAACCAACATTCAAATGTACTCCCAAATACATAACATTGGTTAAAAACGGACTAAGCCCAACAGATTTCATCATTCGGCGAAATTTTGCATTTGCTTTTAAGAAAGTGGTTTCTCTTAATTCCAAAAATTCTTCCGGAATATTTTTACAAATTAAAATCCCTTTATCATCAACCATACGATTTGCAACATATCCACGTTTACACAATTCGTAAAAAGGCAATTTTACAATAAGCTCTTGATGAAATTTACACTCAAAATCGTGTCCGATTGCCGGTCGGATGTCCCATTGTGTTCGTCCGCCCGTTGGGTAAGTATAGCCGTCAGTTTCGCAATTTCTCGGTACAAGGTAGATTTGCTCATCCTCATCCATAAAAAGCTGATTATGAAGCGTGTACCACTTGCTTCCATTATCTTCTTGCTGAATTACGGATTTTCCTGTTATAAATCGTCCTAGCATTTTATTTTACCTTTTGCAACAATTTAACAGCTTCATCCCTAACTTTATCGAGAACTCCGGCGACGGCTTTATCGGCAATTTTATCGACAAAATCAGGGGTACTAAATCCGCAATAACCTTTAATTGCAGTCTCGGCAAGGGCAGTAATTGAATCAGCCGTAACATCTTCGTCCATACCCTCTAATTGAGCGATTGCCATTTTTGCCAATCCTTTCGCTTGCGATTTCAAAACCGCTAAGACGAGTTTTTGTTGTAATTTTTTGAACATAATTTTTTCCTTTCTTAAAACTTCCACGTTATTTTAAACTCAAATTTACCGTCCCAAAGGTAAGCCCAACCTGAGAGACGGTCTTTTAAATTTTTAAAAAAATTCATAATTTAATCCTTAATCTATAGCCCATACCATTTCGACTTGGACGGTATCACCTTTCGGGCCTCTAAGAGAAGCAATAAAATCGGCTTCTGTGCCGATATTGCCTAATTCCAACCAAACTTCGTATGCACTTTTTCCCTGAATACCTGGATCGCCTTTGTCGCCTTTTGCCTCTGCAAAAGTTACATCACTTTCGTTTTTTTCTGCTCCTATTGTTACGTTTATACCTGTCATATTAATCTCCTATTTCCGGATAAATGTACATCATTGGGGCATTTTTAAATTCTTGTGGGATTATTGTTTGTGCAAATTCTATCCCGTTATTTATTCTCAATCCCCAATAGTAAGTCCCGTAACTATTTCCTTTGGATTCTAATTTGTCGGTATCATCTGATGATAGATTTATCGTAATACCTCCCAATGCAGAACCGGCGAATTCTTTATGAATCAAAGGGATTTCGTCATTAACATTCTTTTTAATAACAAAACTTATTGTGTAAGGTGTCATATCTTGGTTAAAATTAAATGTAAAAGAGGCAGAATCCCCCTTCCGACCTTTTATAAGTAAGCTGGTTTCATCTATTGTAAATGGCATAATTCCTCCTAAATTCCGTTTGTGTTAAATCTTGTTAAATATCCGGCTTTTACTTCATCATAAATTTTGAAGAAAGTATCGGCGTCCATTTCGGTATTGAAAGCGGATGATTTATCTGCTTGATAAATTAAAAGAACTCCGGCCGGAAAAACATTTTTTCTCATTACATCGATTGCGTAAGTGTTAAAAATAGAAAGCAAATCCCCAACCGCAGTATTTACTTTCAAAAATCCGATACTTGTTGATATAAATTCTTTGAGCAGAGCTTTTCTTTCAGCATCTGCAACTTGATTTTTATATTCGTCAGTTTCAGAAATATCAATAATTTGATTATTCTCAAATTTGTAACCATAACCACGATTATAAATTGCGATTTGTTCGTCCGGAATATCGATAAATCCGTCAGATTTCAGCATTTCAACATCGCCGGAATAATTTAAAATATTGTCGTTTTTGTTTTGCGGTGGAAAAATAAGTTTTCCATCTTCGATTTTTGCGTACATTTTTGTCTCCTTATCTCATTTGATAACCTATTAACTTAAATCCCCCTGTTTGTTGTTGTGGACAATTCGGGTTCCCTCCAACCGTTGCACTTATAGCATCAAATTCGATTGAAGAAATATTATAAGGAATTTTTAC
>Ga0302215_10000303_pt1 | contig 36812 bp, 31 predicted proteins | sample II_Fen_N3_1_FD_194580 | JGI IMG/M metagenome (GOLD analysis project Ga0302215, IMG submission 194580) | Peat permafrost microbial communities from Stordalen Mire near Abisko, Sweden - II_Fen_N3_1 | ecosystem: Environmental > Terrestrial > Soil > Wetlands > Permafrost | place: Sweden: Abisko... | reverse complement strand
CGGAGCATTGTTTTGTCATGCTGTCAAGAGCGGCGGTAGTCTACCCTAAAACTATATTTAGCAATTTTCAAGGTTCTGAGTGAGCCTATTTTAGGCTACAGGTTTTCATACGTTACTTTACACTACCCGCATTGTTGGTTATGATTTACTGAATTTTAATCTAAACATCTCTTACTTTTTCTTTACTAGGATTTGTTACTTTAATTAATCTTGATTACTATTTATTGCTATTCATTATTATTCATAACTATTTATTACTATTTCTTAATCTTACTTACTCTTACTTACTTATTTCTTACAATTTTTACCGTTTAATACTATTTCCTACTATCTCTTACTGTTTATTCTCTTTTTACTCTCTATACTTTCATAGTGACTTATTCTTATTTCTTATCGTTTTTACTGTGTATCGCTTCAGGGTGCTATTACTATAAATTATCCTTAAAATTAAAAGATACAATATAAACCGGATTCTCTGATCTCATCAGATGATAACCATTTACTACATAAGCTCTGCTTATATGCAACTGTACGATCTCCGTCTTTTCCACTGGTAATAGTTCAAGTAGTTTAGTTATCTCCCCGATTGTTTCTAGGGTAATTGCATTAATCACAACACGAAGAGAACGATTTTTCTCATACAGCTCCTCAAGGATTTCTTTCATATTACCGCTGCTGCCACCAATGAATGCATGTGTCGGAACCGGAAGATCAAGGATTGCCTCCGGAGCTTCTCCCTCAATTATAGTAATGTTTCTAAGATCAAATCGGTCACAATTTTGTTTAATTAATAGAACTGCTTCCCTCTTTTTTTCTATTGCAAATACCTGTATACTATGTGATAATCTTGCACCTTCTACTGCAATAGAGCCAGTACCGCTTCCAATATCATAAAGAATCGCATCCTGGTGTAGCCCTAATTTACAAATCGATACCTCTCTCACTTCTTCCTTCGTCATCGGAACTTTATCTCGAATAAATGCGTCGTCGGGTAATCCGTGTGTTAAAGATTTTTTATCGATACCAGAGTTCTTAATAAGGCAGGTATAAAGGCCTTCTTTATTTAGATTTTCACACTCTTTTGGGATCAATCGCATAATTTCTTCCTCCGGATAGGAAAGCTGATATCCGACGTACATTTCGATTGTATCCATTCCATATTCCATCAGCATGGAACCTATTTTTTTCATATCCTTTACGCCTGACATAAGTAGGAAGGTTTTTTCGTTTGTTTTAATTTCCTCCAAAACATTCGTTGTTCTTCCGTGTATGCTTAGGATTTTTCCATCGTGCCAGCTTACTCCAAGTTTAGCTGCAAGATAGGACACAGAGGAGATGCCCGGGCAGATTTTTAATTCTGCAATGATAGCTCCCTCTTCCTTCTCCTTTTGTAACGCTTCATATAATTTTTCCGCCCCGCTATAAAATCCGGTATCTCCTGAAAATAAAATAGCCACATTTTGTTTTGGATAGTTTTGATTCTTACGTATTACATTTTTTTTCAGATATGGAATGATATCTTTTGGCAGATAATATGGAACCTTTTCAATAGAATTATGAATTCCCTCCAGCAGCCGCTTCGCACCGAATATAAGGTCTGCTTCTTTAATAGCCAGTTCCGCTTCCTTTGTTATAAGTCCATCATTCCCCATTCCCATACCGACGAGAGAAATCTTTAGTCCACTTGTTGTATCCGATGTCTTATCAAATGTTACATATGATATTACATCCGATGCTTTATATAATGTTGGATCAAATATTTTATCTGATGATTTATAAGTATAATTATCTGTATCTGTGCCTGATGATTTATCTGTATAATTATCTGTATCTTTACCTGATGATTTATTTGTATAATTATCTGTATCTTTACCTGATGATTTATTTGTATAATTATCTGTATCTTTGCCTGATGATTTATTTGTATATTTATTATCATTTGATAGATTTTTGTCTAGAAGAATTTTTATATTTAATTGAGGTTCCGTTAAACCGCGACCCATCAATTTTTCTAATTCCTCGCATACCTCTTCAAACGTATATCCCTTAGAAGTCTCCGGATTTCCGATGATCATTACGCCGATTCCGGTATTATGGGCAGCCAGCAGTTTTTCCATAAAGCCACTGTTCGCTCCGCTTTCCTTTGTTACGAGGCACTGTATATCATATTGTCTTATCATCGCTTCATTCATTTCTACAGAAAAAGGTCCCTGCAGTGCAATAATCTGCTTCCCAACAATTCCATTGTCTAAACAACTTGATATATTCTCCAAACCAGGCAAAACTCTTGCATAAATGCGAGCACGAAGTTCTTTCTGCTTGCAAAATCTTGCAAGGTCTTTGCTGCCCGTGGTTAAGAGGATATTTCCCTTTATCTCACTTAAGGCCTCTGCACAGGTCTTACAACTTGAAAAATAGTTAATTTCTTTTTGCCCTGCTGCAAGGATCGTCATATCCCTCTTTAGTCTTAGATAGGGAATCTTACTTCCCTCCATACTCATTTTAATATTATTAGAAACAACGGTTGCAAAAGGATGGGTCGCATCCACCACTGCTAAAAAATCCCCGGAAGTAATGAAAACTTTCATTTCCTCTACCGTCATTCTGCCCTGGTGAATGGTTAGACCCTTCAATTTGTCCATAACAAGTGCTCCGTATTCCGTTGCCACACACACGGTACAGCTGATTGAATTGGCACATAATTGTTCCGCTAAGCTTCGTCCTTCCGTTGTTCCCGAAAAAATCAATATCTGTTTCATAGGTGATATCCTCTTTTTGTTATCATTTTCCCATCCTGTTCATAGGTTTGGGAATTGCCGATGAATACGGTAGTAAACATATTAACCGAGTGCTTCTTTAATTCATTTAAGGTACAGGTAACTGTTCTTGTGCCCTCTCTACCGATGTTTTCTACATACCCGCAGATTCTGTTTTCCTCTATTTGCTCCAACAAGATATCACAAGCCTTGCTCAAATAGTCCGCTCTTTTGTGACTGGACGGATTATAAATCGAGATACAAAAATCTCCTGACGCTGCCGCCCTTAACCGCTTTTCTATCACTTCCCATGGCGTCAACAAATCACTTAAGCTTATGACACAGTAATCATGATTGATCGGGGCTCCGAGGCATGCAGCACCGCTATTTGCCGCCGTAATTCCAGGTATGATGGTCAGCTCGCAATTCGGGTAATCTTTTCCGACTTCATACATCAGCGACGCCATTCCATATACCCCTGCATCGCCGCTACAAATCATAGCAACCTTCTTACCCTTAGTTGCTTCCTCAAAGCACATTCTACAACGCTCCACTTCCTTCTTCATTGGGGTGGACATAAATTCTTTTCCGGAAAAACGTTCTCCTAATAAGTCCAAATAAACCGTATATCCGATTATGACCTCACTTTCCTCCAAAGCGTTAATTGCTTGAGGAGTCATCATCTCTTCGACGCCGGGTCCCATTCCAATCACATAAATATTATGCTTCATCAAATATTACACTCCATCTTTTCTCTGCTATTGCAACAGTAATTCCATTCTCTGCTGCTTTCTTCATCACCAGTTTCCCGCTTTCTCCACACACCGCCATGGCGGCACGTTCACATACATTATCGACCCCCACCTGTTCTTCCACAAAGGAGGAGGATAAAAACTCTCCATCCACACTTTTTAGTGTTTCGCTTGTAAAGGTATGAAAGAGAAGCTCATAATATTTTGAGAACTCCAACAACCCTAACTCGTCCTGCTTACGGTCAATTGATGCGATTGCCAAAACCGCTTCCCACATAACTCCTGCTTCTGTTATCTGTCTTTTTACAAAGGCATCTATCTCTTCAAAGGATTTTCCTCGTCTACATCCTATCCCAATTACGTAAGCTTTGGGACAAAGCTGTAACTCTGCTAATCCTCTATCCGCATCATAAGGCGAAATAAGAATGGAAACATGATTTTTTAAAGAATATGGAACAAAGGTAAGTTCTTTTGGTAAAAAATCGTGATATTGTAAAATTAATTGATCACTATGAATAGCAATCGTAACCTCTTCTCCTGCGAGGATCGCTGAGGATATTGTCTCAATCCCTTCTCTATTGCAAATCTCCAGTTGATTCTTTCTGGCGAAAACATCTACTGCAAACAAACCATTTACGTCTGTCGCGGTTGTTATTACCGGTGTCGCTCCGATTCTTTCTGCTATGACTGTCGCAAGCTCATTCCCTCCACCAAAATGTCCGGACAAAATCGGGATAATAAAGCTTCCCCCTTCATCAATTACCAACACCGGTGAATCCTTTAGCTTATCCTTTACATACGGAGCAATCGCCCGAACCGCAATACCGCAGGCACCAATAAAGACCAAAGCATGGTGATTTTGAAATTGCTCCTTGGTCCATTGGCTCAGCGACTCTTCGACATACAAGATTAAATTTAAGGAAGAAGCCTCTTCCCCTTGTTTCTCAGTACGGATTAGATGATCAATTGCTTTCTTGTCTTCACTCTTCTCGTAGTCTAATCCTTTTAATTGAGCATAACGCTTATGCTTTGTATAAAGAGTGATATCCAGTTCTCTAAAAAAACTTTCCCTTATCCTCTTTGAAAGCACAATCCCTCTATCCGTAAAGCTGATGACACTTAATTTCATATTCGCTTTCCTCGAAACTCCGTCTCAAAATCCGGTGCATACAATCTGGAACGCTTATAATTCTGATGTAATATCGCATCCCCCACTAAGATAAGCGCCGTTTTGGTTATGTTATGAGCCTTAGCTGTCTCTTCCAGAGCTTCAATGGTACAGATATAAGCCTCTTCGTCCGGCCAAGTTGCCTTATAAACGATTGCCGCAGGCGTATCGGATTTATATCCTCCTTTGACTAACCTTTGTGATAGTTCCTGCAACATTCCCGTACTCAGATAAATAGCCATCGAAGCACTATGTGCTGCAAAGCTTTCAATACTCTCTCGTTCTGGAACGGGGGTTCTCCCTTCCATTCGTGTGATAATCAGACTCTGTGAGATATCGGGTAAGGTATATTCCAAATTTAACGAAGCGGCAGCGCCAAAGCATGCACTTACCCCTGGACAGCTTTCATAATTAATTGAACATTCATCCAGAATATCCATCTGTTCACGAATGGCTCCATACACACTGGGATCCCCTGTATGAAGACGCACGGTGATTTTCCCGTCCTGTTCTGCCCTTTTTATCACTTCAATTACTTCTTCCAGTGTCATCTTTGCACTGTTATATATGTCACAACCTTCATTTGCATATCCAAGTAATTCAGGATTAACTAAGGAACCTGCATAGATGATTACCTCCGCCTTTTCCAGTAACCTCATTCCTCTTACGGTAATCAAATCCACCGCTCCGCTTCCTGCTCCAACAAAATACACCATGTCCTACACCCCCATACCCTTTATTCTATTTATTAATTTCTCTGCTCCGCTGCTTTGCACCAGTTCACCTAATTCCTTAGCATACATAATACATTCTATCTGAATTTTGCCTGCCCCACGTCGGTTTAAATAAAAACAGGCTTTATCCATAATAATCTCCATGGTTTGTTCCAATTTTTCCGCTTCTTTTAATATTCTTACTCCTTCATCTGTTGTGGGTGCATTTAGGATTGCTAATGCTGTTTCTCTGGTAATTCCGGCAGTCATTCCCGCAGCTGCCATCAGTTCCATTCTGCAATCCCCCTCCTTCGAATGCGTATTCATCATTCCACCTGCAAGCTTAATCAGTTTACCAATATGTCCGGTCAGAAGCATTGCTTCAAATCCTACATCTATCGCCATATCAATGGTATCACCAATAAAATTACTACATTTTACACTCTTATCCAAATCATATTGATAATGTTTTTTCATAAATTCTAAACCGTAATTACCTGGGGATACCGCAACCTCACCGCATCCTTCGGCTTTCTTAACACTTAGCTCCACCCGGATGGTGTCCAGTAACGCCTGGCTGCTCATCGGTTCAACAATCCCCGAAGTTCCAAGTATAGAGATTCCACCAATGATTCCAAGCTTCGGGTTAAAGGTTTTCTCTGCTAATTTTTCACCCTCCGGCACAGAGATCTCGATTCGTATTCCACCCTTATAGTCTGTAAGTCCACACACTTCACTGACTTCCTTTATTATCATTTCTCTCGGAACATGATTAATCGCCGCATTACCCACCGGCTGATCCAAACCACGTTTGGTCACTCTCCCGACTCCTAATCCACCATCAATTATTATGATGTTTTTATTATCCGTCTGCTCTTCACTCACTAAAGTGACTGATGCAAAGATTAGCGCTCCAGTCGTAACGTCCGGGTCATCCCCTCCATCCTTCCTAACCGCACAACTAACCTTATCTTCTTCTCTATTGATCTCCTCAATCTGAGCATCAAACGGAATTCCTTTTGGTGTTTCGATTCGAATCGTTTTCTTTTCATGGCCGGTTAGCAGCATATAGGCTGCTGCCTTTGAGGCTGCCGCCGCACAACTTCCGGTTGTAAAACCATAGCGCATTATCTATCTCCCTAGTTCATAAAGAATGGCATTGCAGATCGCTGCTGCCACGTTACTTCCACCTTTTCTACCACGGTTTATTATATACGGAATCTCAGTTTTTAAAATCAATTCCTTCGCCGCCACTACATTTACAAAGCCAACCGGAACTCCAATAATAAAAGCGGGACGAAAAATTTCATTCTGTATCATTTCATAAAGCTGAATTAATGCAGTGGGTGCATTGCCGACAGCAAAGATTACAGGTTTTTCTATCTTTGAAGCCATCTCCATGCTGACCGATGCTCTGGTTACCTTCCTTTGCTTCGCCAACTCAATCACTTGAGAATCAGCCATATAACAATGCGCTTCCCCACCAAAACGATTTAAAACACTTTTGTTAATTCCGGCAAGTCCCATATTGGTATCCGTTACAATATCGGCACCATTTCTTATCAATTCCTTCGCTTTTTCTACCGCTCCCTCGGAAAAGGTAAGGGTATGTGCATATTCAAAATCCGCGCTAGTATGGATCACACGTTTGATGACCATCTCCTGCTCCGGTCTTAATCTAATATTTTGCTCTTCTAATTCCTGCGATATAATATCAAAGCTCTTTCGTTCAATGTCCTCGGGTAATACAAATTCTATATGTTCCATTCTGTATCTTCCTCTCTTCTTCTGCTCAAAGCTACTCCCATCTAAAAAGTACTGAGGCATGAATTATACATAATAAAAAACCTCCATGTCACAAGTGACATGGAGGTAAAAATAGGCATAATAATAGCTATCTTATCCGTTCCAAACCAGTTTCTCGTGGCTGTAAAAACTTCACCCAAGGCAGGTCTCCTGGCTGAAAGATCATCGTATACAGCAAGCCTTCCCGATTAAAATCAGTGACTTATTTGCCGCAACTCCCTTATCACAGTGACGAGTTCGTACAGGATTTACACCTGTTTCCCTTTTCATCAGAACAAGCATCTGCTCTTCTGACACCTTAAATGTATTAAATTATTTAAAGTATACTCCAATCGGAAACCGCAAGCGAGCTTGCATTTCCTCATTCCGCTTTCATTATATTATAGTAGTGTGACTTTCACAAGTTATTTTATTTTTCAAAGGTTCAGAACATGAATTATTATTCTTTATTTATATAAAAAAATGGAATCTATATCTCTACTAAAACTTAATGTTTTACTGTGTTTTGTAAGTCCGTATTCGGTAATAATATGCAGGTATTAACGGAATCAACGCGAAAATCCAAGCAATCGGATTTGCCAAACAAATCCCCAAAAATCCAAAAGGCTTGGTGAGAACCATAATAACTAGCGCTCTGGCAAATAATTCAAAAATACCACCTAACATCGGAAGCAGTCCATAACCCAAACCCTGTAAGGCATTTCTATAAACAAAGATAAGGCCTAGCGGTATGTAAAAACCTGCAACTGCGTAAAAATATATTTGTGCCTTTTCAACAACCAATTCACTATTTCCCGGTACAAATAATTTCACAAGTAAGTCCCCAAACACAAGGACTGCTGTCGTGGATATAACACCGCAGATCAAGGTGAGAATAATATTTGCTTTCACTCCCTCTTTTACACGATCCATTCTCTGCGCTCCGGTATTTTGTCCTACGAAGGTGGCTAAACTGGCTCCTAGAGAAGGAAAAGCCTGTACTATAATGTTCTGAATCTTTCCAGCTGCGGTGAACGCTGCAATATAAATCGGTCCCAAACCGTTCAATGCTACCTGTACAATCATAGTTCCAATTGCTGTAATGGAGAATTGAAGCCCCATCGGTACTCCCATTCCAATTAATCTCATTATACTTTTACCTGAAAAATGCGCATCCTCTTTTTTTATTCTTAAGATAGGATATTTTTTCAACATATAGATTAAGCATAATACCGAAGCAAAGGTCTGTGATATTACCGTCGCATATCCTGCACCTTCCACACCCATGGAAAAACCAAGAATAAACAAATAATCTAGAAAGACATTTAAAACGGAGGAAATTACCAAAAACACAAGTGGCGTTATACTATCGCCCAACGCCCTTAGGATAGCGGCGAAGATATTATAAGCTATCGTAGCGGTTAATCCCATATAGATAATAGAAATAAAGGTATACGTATCATCAAAGATTTCTCCAGGTGTTTTCATTACAGTCAAGATCCACCGGTTACCCATTAATAAACCGATTGTCATGATTATTGCCATCCCGATACACAGATAATAAGACATCGCAACATTGTGCTTCACTCCCTTATTATCTTCCGCTCCAAAACGTTGAGCTATTACAATGGAGAACCCTCCCGTGATGCCCATGATCCACCCAATAACCAAGAAGGTCAATGATCCTGTAGAACCTACGGCTGCAAGTTCATTTACGCCAAGATACTTCCCAACAATAATTGAATCTATTACATAATACAATTGTTGCACAATATTACCCAAAAATATCGGTATTGTAAAACCAATTAATAATCTCATAGGATTCCCTGTCGTCAAATCCTTTGGCATAAAAATTGCCCCTTCCTGTCATAACATATGCAATCTATTATATAAAGCTTTATTGTCAGTGTCTATAAGCAATTATTCTATTTTCAGCCCATTTTACTTATTAAATAGTATTTTCAAAGCTTACTTACTAAATTCAACTAGCACAATCCACTTCATATTAATCATAAATATCACCAAATATAGTTTCCATTATTTTTATCTCCGATAGACAATATATTGATTTAGAAAAATGGATAAAGTATAATATTACCATCCACAAAATCTAGCTAATGTTTTTACTTATGAAAAATAATTTCTTTAGGATGGTGATATTTATGAAAAGTCAGAGCTATTGTATTAAAATAATGATTACATTGCTATTATTATGTTCCTCTATAATTTTAAATGGTTGTGGTACAAAAAGAAATGAAAGGGTAGCGTCCCCTACCGCAGTAACTTCTAAATCAATTGTAGCAACTGATACAGATACAAAAACCATCATTACTCCAACACTTACTCCAACGATTGCTCCGTCAGCCACTCCAACGATTGCTCCGACAACCACTCCAGCAATTATAACTGGAACAGTTCTTGAGAATGTAGCCAAAGATATAGATAGTAACAAGGTTGATGACAATATACAAATTATCAGTTTGAATGAAGATGGTGGTGAAACTGGTATATACGTTTATCTTAACAGAAAGAAAATTTTTGAATATGAGAACCCAAACTGCAGAATAATGGGGATTGATTCATTTGAGTATCTGGATCTGGATGGAGATAATAAAAAAGAAATATTTATTTCTGCAAGCACAAATGCAAATAGCAGACCTTATACAGAAGTATTGTGCCTGAAACAGACTAACGGTAAATGGAATCAAATGGATTTACCGAAAAATGAGAGTGGTGATAAAGAATTTCCTTTTAAAATAACAAGAGGAAAAGATGAATTTGATTTTATAATTTCATCCAATGATACTAATCAAGTAATACATTATGATGCCTCCCGATATTTTAATGATGATAAAAGTGATAATATCGATTCCATCCAGTCATATCGAAGTAATCATTATAAGGAGGGAGATAAAGTAGGCTTTATTTCAGCATGGGGAATATGGGAAGCAAAAACAGGAACTTACAAGGAACGCAATTGCATAATCGCATATCAAGGAATTGAAGGACCATATGGTCACGGCCTTGGACGAATTAATATATATTTTGCATATACTAAACAAGGAAAAGTCGATATTCTGAATGTTAAATATTCACCTGAATAGTGTAAATCGCTCCTCCTATCACTTATTATACCAATGTCATTATTATCTAACAGAGCGATATTTTTATATAAGGTAAACTATCAAAGGAGTGATGGCAAGCATTGAAGCCTACCGAATGAAATTATATATTAGATTGAAAAATGTTTTATAACGAAAAAAGAGGCTACAAAATACCGAAGTATTTTATAGCCTCTTTTTAGATTGACCGATTTAGAAGCATTGGTGACTTATTTTCTATCACTCGATCCCACGAACAATATTATAGTCCGTACCTTCGGTATAGGTAAATGTTATAGTGTCACCTACATTAAACTTAACAATATTAATTAATTCACTTACCACAACGTCATAGATTTTCTCATTATTATTTAACAAAATATAATAATGAGTATTTCCATCAATAACACAATCCGCAATTTTAGCAATCGAACCTGTAACTTTCGGAAGCTTCGTATTATCAGACACAGAGATTCCACTGCTCTTCATTAATCCCAGATAAGTCTTTTCACAATCATTTAACGTATCTCCAATTGCTACAATTTGATATTTGGCGATGTTAACCATTGCATATTTTTTCACCAAACCTGCAGCATCCTTAAGTGCAATAAAATAGGTAGGCTCTCCGCCAAGATTTAAGAGTAACGGGAAGGTCGCTTTATAGCCTAGATTTTGCACTTGCCCCTCCGCTGATGCCATAGCAGAAAATTCTTCTGCACCTGATATAGAATAAAATCTTGTCTCCGCCGTCCTCTGATTCATTAATACAAAACCAACATTAGACTCATCGGTACCTACCGAAGTGACCCCTGTATATACCCATACATCATCTTCCATAGCAATGTAATTATAACCTTCTGTTGTCTTTAATGCGTCCTTCTGTCCAAAAACAGAATTCCAGTAACCATGTTTTAGGCTTCCCGAATAGTCATATAAGGAAATCAGTAAATCAGCTGAATATACTTTATCTACCCACTGCGGAACATCTTTCACCGCGTAATCCTTTAATTCTCCCGTTACTGCATTTACAATTACAAGCCTACCAATTGTCTGCCCGCCAAATAACCCTATGCTGTAATCTTTGACCGGACAAGTCCAATATGGCACACCATCATCCCCGATTTCAAAATTAATCGTATCGAAAATGTAGGTCGGATAATGAAAGCGTAGATAACGATGAATATTTCTACCAAAATGTTCGGATTCTGAATATTTTATTCCTTCCGGAATTTTTACCAGCTCTACATTTTGCGTCGTCATATCTATCTTCATATAGGCAGGAATCCCTTTGGACCTATTTGTAAACCATTTAATTACGCCACCATATTCCAAAGGAGTAACTCTTACCGGCCCGCCCTTATAATTAATTTGAGTATAGTTTGATCCTACTTCAAACTGTGAAACATATTCTGGAATACTACCCATTTTTCTAGAGCCAAGAAGAATTGCGGAGTCCTTATCCAAAACCGGAATATCTTTATATGAGATTTCCTTGATATCATCTGTATAATTACGATCTGTTATTTTCAGAAGCTTTTGGTATTTGCCTGCATTCACCATGGAAGAAGATAAAATGCTTCCTACTATAAATATGACAATCAAAATTCCGGTAATTACACTCATTATTATAAATAGGAAAGAGTGCGGTTTTGCTCCTACCTGAATTTTCCCGTTTTTATCAAGAAATCTTTTTAACCCAATAATAATTGTCCCAATAAGCAATACAATAAGTATAAACCACCAAAATCCCGGTGAGTGGATGTTAACCGCTGGCAATGCAATATAATAATATATAAATCCAATCAAACATACTATGATAACTGCCAACGATATTTTAATAACTTTTTTCAATTTGTTTCCTCCTATAAATCATCTTAATTTAACTATCAAATCAATTCATAATGTTAATTATAACAGATATTAAATTAAGTATCATTATAATTGGGTTAATTTTATTACTACCATTTTGTCATAAAAAGAACAGGGCATGTATTTCTACACACTCTGTTCTATCCCATTACGAATCATTGGCACTTCCAATCCAATCATATCTGAAGTCTTCACATCAGCACATTCTCGGAAAATATTCATCCGCTCCAGTAAGTATATCTTTTGGTTCGTGAAACATGTACGAGGTAATATCTATGCTAAAGCTATATTAATATTTAACGCTAGGTACATACAGATGATTAATACCGGAGACATCGGGTGTGACACCATCCTCATTTTTACCAACGACTACAAGCGTACCATCTGATTTTAAACCGATGGTAATCCAATTACCGGCGGCAATCGCTACAATATCACTCCAACCAGAAACCTCCAATTGCTTGTTTTCATTACTACCGGTAGCAACAACCGTTCCGTCACGCTTTAGTCCCAACAAAGTAGTGCTACTTTTTGAAATAGCAATAATATCATCCCAATCGGATACATCAAAAGAATAACTACTAGCTACTCCTTTGATTTCTGATGTGGATACAACTACGGTTCCGTCGGATTTAAGTCCAGCGATGGAACCTACCGAACTGGCTGAAATATCAACTATATCTGTCCAGCCTTCAGTCTCATCATACAAATAATCATATGCAGGATTTAAACTTTTATTATAGTGAGCAACATATACCGTACCATCCTTTTTTAATGCAGCAATTCTTATTTGCCCTGTTATGACATCCACGACATCCTTCCAAGTAGAAATATCGTGTTTGAAAAGATCATATCCGTCATTAGACTTTGACGGAGATACGTAGATATTGCCACCCTTTGATAGCAATACAAAATTATCATAATCTGTAGATATTACTGACAAATCGGTATAGGATTTTAATTGATCTACAACATATCTATAATCAGGATCTGTTTCTCGCGTGGAATGTATGACACCTTTCTTATCCAATATATCCAGCCGACCTTGTGCAAAAGAAAGACTCTTGATATTACCCCAGTTAGAAACTTCCCCATACTTGTTATACTTGTAATAAGAATCGGCAACTACTATTTTGACCTTCCCTTTGTTATCAATTGCAGCAATTCCAACATTTAAATTAGCAATATAAGCTCCTGATATAATATAACGAAGCTGCTCAAGTAAATATTCTGCCTGCTTATTATCCTTGATTCCAGATAATAATCCGATTGCCTTCGGGTATTTTTATCCTTAATACAGGCAATTGCTTCCTTAAGCTTATCTTTATCACTATCTGTATCGTCCGCCAGATGTTTTACAACAGTCAAGTTGGGCTTCTCCGTGACTTTTACATTATCCGAATTCGAACTAATAACACCGCCATCCTTGTCCTGAACTACAGTGTTGCAACCCCCAAGTAGACAGATTACGGTAATTAAAAAATTATGTTTTTTTATAATTAATCCAAATTTTTTCATTTATATTTTCTCCTTATTTAATAATAAACTGAATCGATATATAAGTTTTCTGCATCATAAGAATGAAGTATATTAAACTTTCCTATGGTTGAATAGTAAGCAAAGGCTGAATAATCACTATCATCCGAATAATCCCTTGTAAAGCCTATATAAATTAACTTTATGTATTAACTATTACTTTTATGGTATTTTATGTCAATTATAAGATAAAAAGATATGGAGTAATATAAATAAAGGCTGTGTCACCACATATTGTTGATTACAGAACAATTGTTTGTTTTGAATCGTAAAATGTGCTACAATATGTCCATGAACCATGAAGGAGGGAATATGGAAACATAAACTTCTAGATGCCCTCAAACAACTTGCCTAAAGCACCAGATTAGATGGCATTATCGAAGCAGACGAAACCTTTTTCCGTGTGACATATAAAGGCAACCATAAACAAAGTTCATTTAGGCTACCAAGAGATGCTCGCAAACGTGGTGGTTCGGCACATAAAAGAGGTTTATCAACGGAGCAGGTCTGTGTATCGTGTGCGATTGACCGAAAAGGTGATTCATATGGTAAAATTGAATCATTAGGAAGGATAGCAGCCAAAAGCTTACATGCTGTTCATGGATAATTTCAATACAGTAACTACAAAATACCTTAACAATTATTTGGTATGGCATTCATGGTTTGATATGAAAGGTCACACACATCTTGAAAAAGCGGACATGTTTTAGCCAAAGCAATATCAATATCAATTTCTGTTCGTTTCAGACAATTATCTATGCGTCCTGCAATACCAATTAATATTTAGATTATAATAATTCGAGTAACACAGTAAAATTGGTAAATAGATGCATTATATATTGCAATGGAGGTGTTTAAATGAAAATAAGTAAATATTTTGTTACTATGATAATTTTTCCTTTGTTTTGCGTGCTTATGATTCCTATTGAACAATTTCTTGGATATTCTGATTTTCTTTATTCAAATATGTTTGTGTTTAGAAATTTCATGTATGATTTATTTGGTACATATCTTCTTCCTTTTTATGCACTTTCAGGATTCTTTATTAATATCTTTATTATTATCATTTCCATTAGTAAGATACGAATAAAGAAGATACGCTTTATTGAATTTATTCTAATTCTACTCGCAAATATTTTTGCATGGTTGTATGTTACTAACTATGTTGGTTTGCAGTAAGTCTAATAGTGAGTTTAATCAATTAATAATAAATTTCAACCATAAGTTGTGACAGAGCCTAAATAAATATAACTTATAACAAGAATGACATCTGTGGAATTATTCAAGAATTGCATCACCGTTCTATATCATTAACCAAGATGACCGGCCTCATGAGGTTATCATATACCACATATGATTAAGGCAAGTAATCTGCATTGATACATTTGGTTAGTGAGTCATAAGTCATCCGTAAACTAAATTATTGAATATGAGAGCATGTCTATGCAGATGCGCAGACCGGCCTCATGCGGTTGTCTTATACCGCATGTGGGTAAGGCAAGTAATCTGTATAGACATGCTCTCATATTCATTTTTCACAACCCCCGCGACGAATTGTATTCAACTTAAACTTCTTAATATTTCTTAATAAAAAAATATTCCATTGTTTTTCCAAATTGAAATGTTATAATCATATTATTGACTTTTAATGAATATAAAGAAAGGTTGGTTTTTCATGAGTCCAAAGCAACAGATTTTAGTAGTTGATGATGATGCGAATATACGAGAAATTCTCCGTATACAACTAGAAAATAAAGACTATTCGGTATTAGAAGCTGTTAACGGTAAAAAAGCAATTGAAACTGTTTTGATTCATCCTAATATCGATCTTATTATATTAGATATAATGATGCCAGTATTATCCGGAATTGATGCCTGCACAGAAATTCGCAAAATTTCTTCTGTCCCTATTTTATTCTTAACTGCCAAATCGAAAGTAAATGATAAAGCAGTAGCTTATGCCAATGGCGGAGACGATTATCTTGTCAAACCATTTTCACAAGCGGAATTAATTATGAAGACACAATCTTTATTAAGACGGTATGTTATATACAAAGGAAAAACAGAAGATAAGACACTCAGCTCCGAAATCCGAATACAAGATATTTTGATTGATCCTACGAACCATATCGTGTTTCGTGATAATCAAAAAATTGATTTAACGGATACAGAATATCAAGTATTGATGCACCTTGTAAAGAATAATGGGAAAGCCAATGATGCGCAAGCGATCTATGAAGGCGTATGGAATGAAAAGTTTTTTCCCAATTCAACAAATACAATTATGGTACACATTTTAAATTTGCGTAAAAAACTAGAGCTAGATTATAATAATCCCACAATAATTAGAACCATTTGGGGAAAGGGGTATCAAATTGATGAGATATAAGTGAATGTTTTCTTTACGATATAAGCAATTATTAGTTATCATCGCTGGAACATTGATCAGTTTTGGAATGTATCTATTAGTACAATCCTTTGGCAATTTTATTATTTCTAATAATTATCTCAATGAAGCAAGCGAAAACAAGAGATTAACTGATTACAAAACATCATTTCAAGAATATATAAGTAGAAATCATGTATCTATTAAAAACATAAAAGGAATATCCAAATGGATAAAAAATCAGAAATATGTTTATTTGATTATTTATAACGGAGATGACATTATTTATGAATCCGGTTATTGGGATGATAAATTTTCAATTTATGATTTTCCTGAACCAGCGTTTCACAGTAAAGTTCCCCTTTCAGAGATAAGTGGATATAAAGATTTTGATTTTAAATCCCATCGTTACCTATGTAATATTAAATTTAACGACAAAGAATATAACGTATCTTTCATTGATTCCTCGGAAACGAAATGGTATCATTACCTAACTGCGATTGCTTACGGGCTTTTCTTTATTTGTTTATATTTGTTTATAATGCTATACAATCACTATATCATACACCGAATTGTTCATTTATCAAAAGAAGTATCCTTAATCGAAAATGGCAATTTAGAACTTCCCATCATTTATAATGGTAATGATGAAATTTCTTTGCTTGCGAAAAATGCGAATAATATGAGAAATTCACTTATTGCGCGTCATAAAAGCGAGAAGGAAGCTTGGGATGCAAATAGTGAGTTAATCACTGCCATGTCCCACGATATTCGGACACCCCTGACCTCTATCATCGGTTATCTAGAGATATTGGATTCGAAAAGTTATCATTCAGAGGAGCAGCTAGAAAAATACATAAGAAGCTGCAAAGAAAAATCCATACAGCTAAAAGATCTGTCCGATAAATTATTTCAATACTTTCTTGTGTTTGGTAAAGAAACTATAATTATGGAGAGGAATACCTTTGATGTTCAGATTCTATTTAGGCAATTATTGTATGAACATATTTTTGAACTGAGCAATTTGGGCTTTGATGTAAAATCGGATTTTGATGAACAATCCTGCATTATTACAGCTGATATTTTATATTTAAAACGATTATTTGATAATTTATTTTCTAACATAATAAAATATGCCAATATCAATGGACAGGTACGTGTTATTGGATATATCGACGATAACTATTTAATCGTTATCCTCACAAATGAAATAAGAACTGATAGTGTGCTTTTAGACAGTACCAACATTGGTTTGAAGACCTGTAAAAAAATAGTTGATCAAATGAATGGTACGTTTGAAGTTTTTAAAAACAATTCTTATTTTCAAGTTAAAACAGTTTTTCCTATTGAACGAAATACAAAGGAGTAAGTGCTATGAACAATGTATTAGAATATTTAGAAAATTCCGCTAGGAAATACCCTAACAAAATAGTTGCAATAGATTCAGTTAGTAAATGTTCCTATAGTGAATTATTACATAATGCCAAGTGTATCGGTAGCTCACTAACCACCGTTACAACACCCGAAAAACCAATAATCGTATTCATGGATAAAAGCGTGGAAGCGCTAACTGCATTCATGGGTATTCTCTATTCTGGTTGTTTTTACATTCTCATCAGCCCCGAGCAGCCAACCGCCCGAATTAACCAGATATTAAATGTTGCCCAGGCTAATTGTATCATTACCCTCGAGGATCATTATGACCTAATCAGTAATATTGAATTCTCAGGTAAAACACTAAATTATTCTGATTTAGTAAATCATGAAATATTACAAGATGAGCTGCAGATTATTAGGAATTCTTCACTGGATATCAATCCATTATATTGTAATTTCACTTCCGGTTCTACCGGGGTTCCAAAAGGTGTTTTAGTAAGTCACCGCTCCGTAATCGATTTTATGGAGTATTTTCCTGCTTTATTTGATATAACCCAAGATGATATTATTGGTAATCAGGCACCTTTTGATTTTGATGTTTCTGTAAAGGATATTTATTCGACCTTAAAAATGGGGGCTACTATGGTAATCATACCCAAGAAGCTCTTTTCCATACCAATGCAGCTACTTGATTTTATCTGTGAACACAACATAACCACTATGATTTGGGCAGTTTCGGCATTATGTATGATTACGCAATTAAGAGGATTAACCTACAAAGTGCCTACAACGGTTAATAAAATCTTATTCAGTGGGGAAGCGATGCCCATCAAGCATCTGAAATTGTGGCAAAAATATCTTCCGAATGCTGCGTATGTTAATTTATACGGTCCAACCGAGATTACTTGTAATTGTACCTACTACTGCATTGACCGTGAATTCGAATTAGATGACACCTTACCAATCGGAAAAGCTTTCCCGAATGAAAAAGTGTTTTTACTAAATAAATACAATCAATTAATCACTGATTATGACACCGTTGGTGAACTTTGCGTATCTGGTACCTCACTTGCTCTTGGATATTATAATAATGTTGTACAGACGCAAAAGGCTTTTATGCAGAATCCGTTAAATCCTCATTATATTGAACCAATTTATAGAACTGGGGATCTTGCTTATTACAATAATGATGGACAGCTGTGCTTTGCAGGTCGTAAAGATTTCCAAATCAAGCACATGGGCCATCGTATCGAATTAGAAGAAATTGAGCTGATTATAAACAGCTATGACAATGTTTTAAGAGCATGTTGTATTTTTGACACCACAAAGAACCGTATTGTAGCATTTTATGTAGGAAGTATAGATGGAACACAGATTCAAAACAAGATGAAAGAATCACTCCCAACTTATATGATTCCGTCTCAATTTATAACATTAGATGAAATGCCACTTACTGCAAATGGAAAAATTGACAGAAAAAAATTATTAGAAATATATGGAGGAAAATAGCATGAAGGAACATGAAATTGGATCCGTTATCAATGAATTTAAAACCCCGTTTTATATCTTTGATACAGATCTATTATCCGATCAGATCAAAAAACTTAGAACTTCCCTTGGACCAAATGTAGAACTTTGCTATGCTATGAAAGCAAACCCATTTATCATTAAGGAATTAGAAGCTCTCGTTGATCACTTTGAGGTCTGCTCACCGGGTGAATTTCATATATGTGAAAGAGCAAACATCAACATGAATCAAATCGTTATGTCCGGTGTATATAAGAATTCAAAGGACATCGAATATGCATTAAATCAATATGGTAACCAAATAACTTATACCATCGAATCTATCTCACAATGGAAAATCATCGAAAAATATTCATCCGAACATCAATTGATGATTCATGTTCTACTGCGTCTAACCTCTGGAACTCAATTTGGTATGGATGAACTTATCGTAAGACAACTTATTGAGAAACGTGATCTATATTCTTATATAAGTATCGAAGGAATTCAATTTTTCTCCGGTACACAAAAGAAATCAACTGCTAAATACGAGAGTGAGCTTACTATGCTTGATCAGTTTTGCATAGATTTAAAAGAACAATATGACTTTGTTGTAAAAAAATTAGAATATGGATCAGGTCTTCCTATTTATTATTTTGATGAGGAAACAAATGAAGAAGATTTCATGTTGAATGCGCTTGCAGAGCAACTCAGAAAGCTAAAATTTAACGGAAAAATCTCTTTAGAATTAGGACGATTCATTGCTGCTCCTTGTGGATATTATGTGACAAGCGTAGTAGATATGAAGACAAATAAAAATCAATCCTACTGTTTGATCGATGGAGGAATCCATCAAGTTAATTATTATGGACAGATGATGGCCATGAAAAAACCACCACTTATTCACTGGAATAAAAAAAGTGGCGAGACAAAGGAATGGACTGTATGCGGTTCCCTTTGTTCCTTAAATGACGTACTTGTAAAACAATACCCTTTTGTTGACTTACAATTAGGAGATAAATTTATTTTTCAAAAGGTTGGTGCTTATTCCGTAACAGAAGGTATATCTTTATTTTTAAGTCGGGATTTGCCACAAGTAATTTTATATTCAGAAAAAGATAAAGCCCGATTGGCAAGAAACAATTTTCCAACGGATGTATTAAACTATTTTACTAACTAATTTCAAAGGAGATTTATTAAATGGAAAAATTATTAACAGTTTTAAAGGGTATTAATTCTACAATTGATTATGCAACAGAAGACCGTCTTATTGACGATGGTCGTCTAGATTCATTTTCTATTCTTTCACTAGTGGCTGAATTAGAGGACGTATTTGGAATAGAGATTACACCAGTTGATTTAGTACCTGTTAACTTCAATTCCTCAACGGCTATGTGGAATATGATACTACGCTTACAAGAGGAATAAAATCATGAATTATAGTTCACCAATTTATCTTTTTGTATTTTTACCCATTGCTTTTTTATTATATCAATTGATACCACAGCGTCACAGATGGAAAATGCTACTAGTTATTAATTACTTTTTCTTCTACTTAATTAGTGGAACCCTTTTGGGATATTTATTCCTTACAACAATTTCAATTTATTTTGTAGGTCTTTGGCTTGCAAAAAGCAAAAACAATTATACAGAAAAGTATCTTACGACTGATAACAAAAAAGCGTTAAAAGCAGCATATACGAAAGAAAAACGTAGAATATTATGGCTTGGAATTATATTTCAGGTTGCTATATTGGTCATATTAAAATATTCGAATTTTTTCTGTGGCAATATCAATGAACTATTGAAATTGTTCCCTGCTCCAATATCGATACCAACCTTTCGATTTGCTGTTCCTATTGGTATATCCTTTTACACATTACAGGCCATCTCCTATCTACTCGATATATATTATCAAAAAATCGAACCAGATAAGCACTTGGGAAGATTAGCATTATATTTATCCTTTTTCCCAGCTCTAATGGAAGGCCCTATCTGTAGATACTCGCAAACTGCAGAATCTTTATTTAAAGGAAATTCATTAAAGTACAAAAATCTCACCTTCGGCTTACAACGAATTTTATGGGGCTTATTTAAGAAAATGATTATTGCGGATCGCTTAAATGCGTTGGTGGAACAGGTCTTCGACAAATCACCTTCGCACTATTCCGGAGTTATTATTATAATTGCTGCTGCATTATATACGTTTCAGTTATATGCCGACTTTTCCGGTTGTATTGATATAACCATTGGTACCGGAGAGATGTTTGGCGTAAAGATTCCTGAGAACTTCCGTCAGCCGTTCTTTGCGAAGACTCCTTCAGAATTTTGGAGAAGGTGGCATATCACACTTGGTGCTTGGCTGAAAGATTACATCTTCTATCCAATTTCCTTAACCAAATTTGTTAAAAATTTGGGCAAAAGTTCAAAAGAAAAGTTTGGCAAACATATGGGTCAAGTAATTCCCTCTGCCATAGCACTTTTCGGAGTATGGCTTTGCAATGGATTATGGCATGGAACTGGTTGGCAATATATTTTCTACGGTATGTATTATTTCGTTTTAATTTTACTTGGTAATACTTTTGAACCTTTGATACAAAATATTATGACCTTTCTAAAGATTAACAGACAATGCATTCCATATAGAGCAATGCAAACAATTAAGATTCTTGCCATCATATTTACAGGAGAACTTTTCTTCAGAGCTGATGGAATTGATCTAGGGTTTGCAATGTTCCAATCCATTTTTACTGGTTTTCATTGGTCTGCCCTTACCGACGGAACATTATTAACATTAGGACTCAACATACATGACTATACTGCTATTTTATTGGCCTTTGTTATCGTATTAACTGTAGGTATTATACACGAAAAAGGAATTTCGATCCGAGAGAAAATTTCCAACTGGAATATAGTATTTCGTTGGAGCTTTATTTACGCCGCTATTATGATCGTTATTATCTTTGGTGCTTATGGTGATGCTTATGTGCCAGCAAAATTGATTTATGCGGGCTTTTAAAAAATAGGATTTTAAGAGGTAGAATCTATGCGAAAAAATATATTAAAATCAATTGGATTTTTATTAGGATTAATTGTTGTATTACTATTATCTTCCAATGTTACCGTGACCTATGGTCTAGGGTTTTTACAAGATCCATATACTAAAATGTCAGACGTTACTGATGCTCCCGCAAACACATATGATTACTTTTTTATTGGCGACAGTGAATGTAGTACCAGTGTCACCCCAATAGAAATCTGGCAAAACTTCGGATATACCGGCTATAATTGCGGTATTCCCGGACAACGATTGGGAGATACTTATTCATGGCTTAAAAAATGTATTAAAAACCAATCACCAAAATATGTTTTTTTAGAAACGAATGCTTTGTTTCGAGAAATAACCTATATGAAAGAAATTGAAGATTCTGTTGCTTTTAAAATGTCGGATGTATTCCCGATTTTTAGATATCATAACGATTGGCTTAATATTGATATAACCTCCTTATGGGAAAATAGAGAGGATCAAATTAATGATTCCAGTCAACCGACTATAGCAGGATATAAATATAACGCAAAAATTAGTCCTTATACAAATGGTGATTATGTTACTAAAACAAAAGCCAAAGCCAAACTTCGAGATAAGCCTTTACTATATTTGAATAAGATTATGGAGTTATGTAAAGAGCGAGATATTCAATTAGTTTTTTATAGTGCACCATCTCCTGTTTGTTGGAATTACTCAAAGCATAATGCAGCAGAAGCTTTTGCAAAAGAGAATAATTTAGAATATCTTGATTTTAATACTCAAATCAATGAAATTGGTATTGACTGGTCAAAAGATACTCGTGATAAAGGAAATCATATAAATTATCATGGAGCAAAAAAACTTACAACATACATTGGTAATTATTTATTAAAATCGAATAAATTAGTTGATCATCGTGGTGACGCGCTTTACGATTCTTGGAATAAGGATCTTGAAACTTATTTAGAAGCAATTAAAACCAAATAATCGTCATAGGTGTCCTATAGAAAAAAGCGAATTGGAACAACATCAAAGGCATTTTTATTAAATAACTAAATTGTAATAATCTCCAAAAATCTCTTTATGGGTAAATATGATTTTCCACAAATTGTATGCTTGAATATACGAATATATAAAACAAAGGTAGCTTCTTTGATTCATATCAGAGAAGCTACCTTTGTTTTGTAAATTATAATCCATACGCTAACTATTGTATTATTTTGTAATTCATGCACTGTACTATTCGTTGTTGCAATAAATAAATATTTATCTGATTTACTTCACATAACTCATTTCTGATCTTACAATCTGCGTTACTATTTCCTTTTTTGTAACTGCTTGATTAATTCTTTCTCTTTGGTGCAGCATGAATGGCACCGTCCATTAAATCTTCAAGTGCTTCACCGATTGCTTCATTAAAGGTAGGGTGCGCTTTCATTGCTTTTGTCAATTGAAAAATTGTCATTTCATTGGCGATGGCAGTAGCAAGTTCTCCTACCATATCCGTCGCATGAGCACACATTAACTGCGCTCCCAAAAGAACTTTTGTCTCTGCATGAACAATCAGCTTAACAAAACCCCTTTCTTCCTTAGTAATCAATGATTTTCCCATCGAGGAGGTTATGTATTTGCCTATATTAACCGGAATTTTACTTGCCTTTGCATCCTCTACCGTTATTCCTACAGAACCAATCTCGGGTTCGCAATATATACAGGAAGGTATGACGGAAAGATCAATATGAGATTTTTTGCCAGCAATCCTCTCGGCAACAAAGATTCCCTGTGCAGAAGCAACATGCGCAAGTTGCACCTTCGATGTTACATCACCGATTGCATAAACATTTGGAATACTGGTTTGGAATAAATCATCTGTCTTAATTCTGCCGTTCTCTATCTCAGGCACAAAGGAAGAATCAAAAACATTCTCAAGGTTGGCTTTTCTACCAATTGCAACTAGAACTGCTTGTGAATTAACCTGATTTGTTTCATTCTTTCGGCTATATAAAACGCTAACCGTGTCATTCTTATTTATTTTATTCTGTTCAATTGTTTCTTCATGCTTGGTTTCTTCATGTTTAGTCTCTACATGTCTAGTCTCTTCAACTTTGGTCTCTTCAACTTTGGTCTCTTCAACTTTGGTCTCTTCATGCTTGGCCTCTTCATGCTTGGTCTCTTCTACTTTGATTTCTTCTACCCTTGCACCTGTAATAACTTTAATTCCTTTTTTCTTTAAGATCATACTGAGATTCTGTGAGATGTCTCGATCCATCATTGGTAACAGTGACTCCATTGCTTCAATAATCGTTACATCCCATCCAAGTGAATTATAAAGATAACCAAATTCGACACCGATGACACCGCCACCAATGATGGTAATACTGGTAAACTCTTTGCTTTGACTGGAAAGTAAATCATCACTAGTTAGAACATTCTCATTCTCTATCCCTTTAATCTTTGGGATCATAGGCTTTGAACCTGTGGCAACAAGGATGTTATTTCCAATATAAACGGAGGTATTACCCTCCGGTTCTAGAACCGTAATCGTATTATTTCCTGTAATTTTTCCTTTTCCGCGAATGCAGGTTACCTTATTTGCAGCAAGTAACTGCTCAACTCCTGTCCGTAGCTTATCCACGACACCATTCTTATATTCATATAATTGATCCATATCCACCTCAGTAACCGAGGTTTTAATACCATATTGAACTGCTTCTTTCACTTGCTTCATCACCTGCGCTGCATGTAAAAAAGCTTTTGTAGGGATACATCCGCGATTAAGGCAAGTACCACCGAATGCATCCTCCTCAATAATTGCTGTTTTAATTCCAAGTTGCGCTGCCCTGATTGCAGCAACATATCCTCCGGGTCCTGCTCCAAGAACGATTAATCCAAATTCATTATCCATTGAACATTCCTTTCTAAAATTCTTGTGAGTAGATTAGCTCCTTAATATCCTTCATCATTTCCTGATCATTCAGTCCTTCACACTGAATTTGTTCCATAGCGCTCACAACATGTGATTTATTGAATTCTAGACCGATTATTAGTGAAGGAATTGCTTCGATGGGATTTTGGTTCATTGCATCGGAATAAATAATAACATCCTTGATTCTTCCCCCATCTACATTCAGCTTCATGCAGATATCTCCCCAAGTAAATCGTTGTGTAATTTCATATTGAAATTGAATTTTACGACCAAATATAAAATCCCAGGAGGAGAATCTGTTTTCATTCATTTCAATCTCCTCTTGATGCAGCTGTTGTGTATCCCATACCTCCGGTTTCACCTGATAAACTTCTCCAAAGGCCTCTAATAATTTTTCTTTTAAAATTGCAATTGTCAGTCCAGGACAGAATTCGGATAGGTTTGCCACTCTTGCTCTTACGGAATCTACTGACTTTGATTTTAATTTCTCTGTGTCTACGTTTAAATACTTCTGAAGATCCTCCATCACAACCTTCACCATCAATGTACCGTGATGATAGGATTTCCCTCCTCGATCATAAAACGCGTTGCCCGAGAATTTCTTTCCGTCAATTGTGATGTCATTACGCCCTGATTTTACCGCATTGAGGCCCAGTTTTTGTACTGCTAACAGTATAACCTCCATTTGTTTTTCAAGGTCATAATCTTCCTTAGATACTAAGAAAGTGAAATTCAAGTTGCCCAAATCATGATAAACTGCTCCACCTCCAGAAAGTCTTCTTACCAGAAACCCGCCGTCCTGTTCCAGTTCACTGGTTTTACATTCTTTCCATGCATTTTGGTTTTTACCGATTACAATCGTTTGACGATTCTGCCACAGATATAATATAATTTGATTCTTTTCCACATGATCAAGCAGATATTCTTCAATTGCCAAGTTCTTGTAGGGATATGTCTGATTACTTTCTATATACGCTGCTCTATTTATCATTCATTTACCTTACACTTTCGTTTACGCTCTAGTTAAATATAGTGAGAATTTCTTTTCATAGTTTTTATATATTTTATCTCTTTATTATGCCTTTGCACTTGGCTTTGGCTCTTACTTTGGCTCTTGCTTTGGCTCTTGCTTTGGCTCTTGCTTTGGCTCTTGCTTTGGCTCTTGCTTTGGCTCTTACTTTGGCTCTTGCTTTGGCTCTTGCTTTGGCTCTTGCTTTGGCTCTTGCTTTGGATTTAGCTCTTGTTTTAGTTCGAACACTTACAATATTTTAGTATCGGTTTTCTAGCTGCGGTAACTTCATCCAGTCTGCGCACTGGAGTATGATAAGGGGCATGTTTTAATGCTTCCCCATCCTCATGTGCCTTTTGGTGCAGTTCTCGAAAAACCTGTATCGCTTGATCCATTGCTTCCTTTGATTCTGTCTCCGTCGGTTCAATCATTAGAGCCTCATGGACGATAAGTGGAAAATACATTGTTGGAGGATGCATTCCGTAATCGAGAAGACCCTTTGCAATGTCCATCGCTGATACTCCGGTTTCCTTTTTCAGTCCTTCTAAACTCATTACGAACTCATGCATGCAGTAGCCCTGATACGGCATTTCATAAAGATCCTTAAGACTTTCCATCATATAATTAGCATTTAAAACTGCGTATTGACTAACTTTAGGAATACCTTCCTTGCCAAGTGTGAGAATATAAGTCAGTGCTCTCACAACAACAAGAAAATTACCGTAGAAGCTCTTCACTCTTCCTATGCTATCTTTGGATTCCTCCAGACGAAGTTCATCTTCACCAACAACGATTGGCCCCGGCAAATATTTCTGTAAAAAGGCTTTACAACCCACCGGCCCACTTCCAGGCCCTCCGCCTCCATGTGGAGTTGAAAAGGTTTTATGCAGATTTGTGTGTATAATATCAAAACCCATATCTCCCGGACGTGCCATTCCCATAATCGCATTCAGATTGGCTCCATCATAATAGTTGAGTCCGCCACAATCATGGATAATCTTTGTTATTTCCAAGATGTTCTTATCAAATAATCCGACAGTGTTTGGGTTTGTCAACATTAAACCTGCTGTATCCTCTCCTACCACTTCTCTTAGTTTATCAAGATCAACAAAACCTTCTTCGTTAGATTGTATGGATATTACTTCATATCCCACCATGGCTGCGCTAGCGGGGTTCGTTCCATGTGCGGAATCAGGAACAATAATTTTGTTTCGTTGATAGTCCCCTCTTTGTTCATGGTATGCCTTCATTAATAGTAAACCTGAAAATTCTCCATGTGCTCCTGCTGCCGGCTGTAAAGACATACTATCCATACCAGTAATTTCACAGAGGTACTTTTCTGCAAGACGAATTACCCTTAAACAGCCCTGAACCGTATTGATCGGCTGAAGCGGGTGGATGTCGGTGAAACCCTCCAGGTTAGCGATCTCATCATTTACTTTGGGATTGTACTTCATAGTACAGGAACCCAAAGGGTAAAAACCATCATTAACACCATGCGTTCTCTTCATCAGCTGAGTATAATGTCTGGAGATATCATTTTCACTTAGCTCTGGTAGATTCAATTCTTTTTCTCTTGCCAAACCATCTTGGATTTGATAAATCGGAACATCACATTCCGGTAAAAGGGACAAATGCCTCCCGGGCTTGCTTTTTTCGAATAATAGCTCCATATTATATCACCTCACTAACGTAATTAATCAGCTCATCGATTTCCTGTTTTGTATTCATCTCTGTACAACACCATAGGATCTGACTGCTGCCTTCTCCTTCTAGTACAAGACCACCTAGAATTCCATTTGACTCCAACTTATTAAGCACAACCTCGGGATCAACCGGTGATAAGGTTACAAATTCATTAAAGTATTCCTTGTTGTATATAGGTGTAAATCCGATTTTCGCAAGTTCTTCGGCAAGGTATCTTGCTTTTGACATGCTTTGTATTCCTACTTCTTGAATTCCCTCTTTTCCCATAGCTCCTAGATATACCGTAGCTGTTAATGCACATAGCGCCTGATTGGAACAGATATTACTCGATGCCTTTTCACGTCTGATATGCTGTTCTCTCGCTTGCAGAGTGAGTACAAATGCTCTCTTCCCGTCAACATCCAAAGTCTGACCGACGATTCTTCCAGGCAGCTTCCTTGTCATCTGTGAAGTACAAGCCATAAATCCTAAATATGGACCTCCAAAAGAAATCGGTAACCCCAAAGGTTGACCTTCTCCTACTGCGACGTCCGCACCGTATTCACCTGGCGATTTTACAACTCCAAGTGAGATGGGATTTACTCCGGCAATGAATTTGGCTCCAACGGAATGAATCATTTCCCCTAAGGTCTCCACCTCTTCAAAGATTCCAAAATAATTTGGATTTTGAACATAAAGGGCGGCTACATTTTTATCAAGCTTCTCCTTCAGAAATTCCAAATCCGTCGTTCCGTCTTTCACCGGTATGGTAATCAGCTCCATGCCATTGCCATAGCAATACGTCTTTATCGTTGATAAAACCTGTGGATGAATGCTTTCTGAAACAAGAACCTTTTCCCTGTTTCTCTCTCTGCACATAGCGACTGCTTCTGCTGCCGCACTTGCTCCGTCATATACGGAGGCATTCGCAGCATCCATACCTGTTAGTTCTGATATCATTGTCTGAAATTCAAAGATGGACTGAAGGAGTCCCTGACTGATTTCCGCCTGATAAGGGGTATATGCGGTGATGAATTCTTCCTTTGACGTAACGCTTTTTACAATGGACGGTATATAATGGCGGTAAGCACCTGCCCCTCTGAATATAGTGGGAAAAACTTTATTTTCTCCTGCAATACTCTTCATTTTTCTTTTCACATCAAGCTCGGACAAGCCACTTGGCAAATCAAGCTCCTTATTAAGCCTTGCTTCCTTTGGAATGGCCTCAAATAAATCATCAATCTCCTTGCATCCAATCACCGACAGCATGTTCTGTGTTTCTTCTTTCCCTACAGATATATATCCTCCCATATGAAAGTCCTCCCTTATTGCGCTTCCTCTTCTTCTAGAATGAACGCTTCATATTCTTTCGCATCTAATAATTCTTCTTTATCGCTAACATTACTAACCTTAACAAGCCATGCTTCGTAGGGGCTTTCATTCAATAACTCAGGAGCATCCAGTAACTCTTCATTTACATCTTCGACATCACCCGTCACTGGTGAATAGATTTCAGAAACTGCTTTAATTGACTCCACATCTGCAAACACACTTTCTGCGACAACGCTATCACCTGCCTGAGGCAATCCTACGAATACGATTCCGCCTAATTTTTGCTGTGCATAATCGGTAAGTCCAACTGTCACCATATCCCCTTCAAATTTCACCCACTCATGTGTCTTTGTATAAAGTAAATCACTTGGTATTAACATATTTATTTCCTCCTTATATTCTTGGTCTTTAAATTTTTATTCTTAATATTCTTGCTCTTGATATTCTTGCTCTTGATATTCTTGTTCTTAATATTCTTGTTCTTAATATTCTTGTTCTTAATATTCTTGTTCTTAATATTCTTGTTTTTAATATTCTTGCTCTTAATATTCTTGCTCTTAATATTCTTACTCTTGATATTCTTACTCTTGATATTCTTACTCTTAATATTCTTGCTCTTTAATTTACATATTCGTTATTTCTGTCCCTTCTTATAAAAAGGTAACGCGATAACCTCCGCCTTTATTCTTCTTCCTCTAACCACAGCCTCAACTTCTGTTCCAAGCTCTGTATAATTAATATCCAGTAATGCCATAGCCACCGGGTATCCAAGGTATGGACAGTGGGTTCCCGAGGTGGAATGTCCAATCAATTGCTCTCCAAAGAAGATCTCTTCATGCTCTCGAACAATCCCTCTTCCGGTAATTTTTAAGCCCACTCTCTTTCTGGTCAGCGCCCCTTTTTCTTCAATGGCCATTTTACCAATGAAGTCTTCCTTTTGTAATTTAACTGCAAAGCTTAAGCCTGTTTCTACAGGGTTGATGGAATCATCCATCTCATGTCCATATAACGGCATGGCTGCTTCCAGTCTTAATGTGTCCCTCGCACCCAGTCCACAGGGAAGAATTCCATACTCTTTTCCTTCTTCCATCAACAAATCCCACATCTTAGGTGCATCTTCATTAGAAAGATATATTTCATATCCATCTTCACCGGTATAACCGGTCCAGGAAAGGATGCAATCCATACCTGCCACCTTTGCATCAAAGACAGCATGATAGTATTTCTTAGGAATATACGCATTCTCGGTTATATTTTTAATAATATCGACTGCTTTTGGACCCTGGAGTGCAATCTGGGAGATCGAGTCTGAGATATTGACAAAGCTAACATCTCCAAATTGATGATCTAACATCCATTGAAAATCCTTATCCTTATTCGAGGCATTGACTACGATAAAGTAGTCCTCTTCCCCTCTTTTATAAACAATCAGGTCATCTACTGTTCCGCCCTCTTCATTACACATTGGGCTATATCTTGCCTGCCCGTTTACCATGTTCGTAAAATCGTTGGTCAGTAGCATGTTTAAATTCTTTAAGGCATCCGTCCCCTTGCAGGTGATTTCACCCATATGGGAGACATCAAACAAACCCGCCGCTGTCCTTACCGCCATATGCTCCTCTTTTAAACCTTTTTCATACTGTACCGGCAACAAATATCCGGCAAAAGGAACAATTTGTCCTTTATACTTTACATGTGTTTCATAAAGTGATGTTTTTAATTCCATTCATCCGCCTCTTCTCCGTATTATTATGTATTCATAATTCTAACTAGTGGACATATTAATTAAATATCCACTATCTGTCACCTGATCATGACAGTTGGGTTTCAAAACACTTTCACCGAATCAATAAATGCAGCAATGATTTTATATACTATAACCGGCTTTCATGCTGCACTAGATTACGGTTTGAACTTTTTTCATCTCCTCTTTTGTTTTATGTATTAAAAAAGAGGCACAAACATAAAGCAGATAAAAATCTGCTATGTTTGTGCCTCTGTCCTTTAACCTGAAAGATCCCCTTGCGGGTTACTTCTTCGGTACGTCTTCGTTCTCCAGAGTTTCGTCAAGATTTGATCCTTTTGCCTGAGAGTTTTCGCTTTCCCCTTCGGCGATGCCATTTGCATTCTCTCCCAAATCCATCATTCGAAATATTTAATTCTAATCTATGTTATACTATAATTATGTGTTCGTCAAGATAATTAAAATTAACTTTTACTAACACTTTCAATAGACTTAAATCTTACAAGGTGAGATTTAACTTTTCATTTCACTCGACTTTGTTCAAATATCATAAACCACATACCTTCTCCAAAATTCCATTCAACGCACTTCCACTGCTCGTATGGCTCCTGATAATTTCGGTATTATTTTTTTCTGCTTCTGCCACAGCACAGTAAATCATTTTATGAGAAACCGTATTTGTAAATAAAATAACAAAATCGGGACATCCAATCTGATTGCCCAAATTGGGAGACATCTGGGTAAATACTTTCGCTTTGCAATTATATTTCTTACATATTCTCTTGTACTGACAGATCATTCGATCAATTCCTCCAATAATAACAATGCTCATAGTATCTCCTTTCTCACTCAAATTACTTGTGCATATGGTATATGCATTCCATGACTACATTAATAGTTACTGTTACTTAATTTTATAGTAAATCGCCTATGATTATGGTATGCGCATTCCATGACTACATTAATAGTTACTGTTACTTAATTTTATAGTAAATCGCCTATGATTATGGTATACGCATTCTATGACTACCTTTAAAGTTACTCCTTCTTATATCAAATCCACCTTTTCAAATGCTTGTCGTAGATCCTCAATAATATCTTCGGCATCTTCTATTCCTGCACTGAACCTAAGAAAACCATTATGGAATTCCTCTGGATATAAATACTGTCTTTCATCTTTTTGTCCTAAGAATACAATTAAGCTTTCATCATGTCCTAGAGAGACTGCCGAAGTAATCACCTTCAAATGACTGACGAATTGATTATAGGTATCATGCTCGGCCTTTAATCCAAAGGATAATACGCCTCCATAGCCGCCCAGCATCTGCTTCTTCGCAGTTTCATGTCCTGGATGGCTCTCCAGACCAGGATATGCTACAAAGCTGACTCCTTTTACCGTTTCCAAATACCTTGCAATCTTTAAAGCATTATCATTATGCTGCCTCATTCTCAAGGGGAGCGTAACCGCTCCTCTCATTATCAACCACGCATTAAATGGGCTTATCACTCCTCCAAGATTAATCTGTGACTGTGTTCTTACGATATCCAAATATTTTTTTGAACCAATGATCGCTCCACCCATTGCATCTCCATGCCCATTGATATACTTTGTCAAACTTTCTATGGAAAAGTCTGCTCCCAAATCAAGAGGTCTCTGATTATAAGGTGAGGCAAACGTATTATCTACTGATAATAATATATTATGTTCATGCGCTAGATTTGCCAATGCTTCAATGTCTGAAATGGAAAGCGTCGGGTTACCTGGAGTTTCAACATGAATTAATTTAGTATTCGGTCTGATGGCTGCTTTTACAGCTTCCACATCCGTTGTGTCAATGATGGTGGTTTCAACGCCGTACTTATCGGTTAATAATTCATGGAGCAAGCGATAAACTGCAACATAGGTTATATTGGAATAGATGATATGATCTCCTCTGTTTAAAAGGGAAAAGAACAAACCTGATAAAGCAGCAACACCTGAGGCTAGCACAACACAATCTTCTCCATTCTCCAGAGAAGCTAATTTTTCTTGTAAATATTGTTGATTTGATCCACCATTTCTCGTATACAGATTTTTACCCGCACTACTCCAATTCAACTCGGAAGGATCATACGGAAGTTCATAACTATTTGCCATCGTAATTGGACGCTTTATCGAACCTGTTTCGCTATCCACATCATTCCCTGTATGTACTGCTCTAGTTTGAAAACCATATTTTTGATCATAAATTCTTTCACTCATAATAACATTTAACCCCCATCTCTGTACTATCTCTTTTGTATTTAATGATTAAACAAAATGCTCTTCTTAACTTACCCTTCGTACTATTTGTTTTAATTAAAACATATCGTTTTAATTATTTCTTATGCCTTATATCCTTATGTTAAATATCTTATATCCTTATGCCCTTACGCCTTATATCCTTACGCCTTATATCCTTACGCCTTATATCATATATTTCTTATATGATTAATATGTTTTAATTATAAATTATTTTTCGGAATTGTCAACTGTTTTTTACAAATTTATCTTATTCTTTTTACAATCTTGAGTACAAAGACCCATTGGTAGAATCCTTCATGATTCATTTATTTGGAGAATGTATCCCGATAGATATTGGATAAAGGGATTTTGAATACCGTCACAGCAGCTTACCATCTTCGTCATCACAAGAAGGTTGCACTGGCCTTACGGCAATATAAAGATAGAGAATTGTTAGTATAATAAATAATAATCCTATTAAATTCATCCATTGTTGAGCAAAGATAAGTCTGTTCCCTATGGAGAAACGATTTCTTTGCAAATAGTCCAAAAGAATTCCTCCTACAACCGAGATTACAAATCCATACAATCCAGAAATCCCTGAAAGAATAGTATATTGCTGCATTCTTCTTACCCTATCCATGCACATAAGTTGTATGTTAAACAATCCGATTGCGATAAAACTCCAACCAACTGCTGAAAACATAGACGCCAATGTAAAAAACAGTTTAGCGTTTTCGGGAACCGTAAACATCATGGTCAAATAGTAAATGCCCATTGAGGCCATCGTCCATAACAACATCTGTGGCGATCCGCTCCGGTCTGCCCTCTTTCCAATTCCAGGGGTAATGGCAACTCTTAAGATGGTTGTTATAAATATGATCAACATAATATAGGTGTATGATAAGCCAAGCTCCTTAACCTGGTAACTATTGTTAAAGGGCAGTGCAATATAAAAGGAGGTTGTCCATAAAAGATTTAAAATTAAAGCCTTACGAAATCGTCCCGAAGAGAATGCATAACGAAGCTCCTTTTTCATCCCGTAGCTTTCATCAGGCTGATTTTTCATTTCTTTTTTTGCCAAACTCCCATGCATCTCTTTACCATCACCATTAAGTATAGCCGTTCTAGGTTCTTTCATTTTTACAAAGGAAATGAAATTTAACAAAGCAAGTAGAATAAGAACTATGCCAATTAATAGAAAGCCAATCTTCAAATGGCCATTTTTTGTTACATCCAAAAGAATTCCCATCAAGAACATTCCAAATACCGTAAAGAACACGGCAAAGGCATCTTTTCTGGAAAAATACTTTCCTCTCTCGGAGGCGGGAACCAGACTTGCAATCCAATCCATAGAAGCCGGAACTCCAAGTTGAGATGCAATCTGTGCAAACAAAAAAATACCGCAGATCAAAATCTGCATGTAAATATTCTTTAAAGATAATAGCGGTATTAAAAAAATAGCTCCAAACCAAATCTTTTGCAGTACACTTGCCGATACAAAAAGCTTTCGCTTCGACAGTCTCTGAACTCGGTTCATCGCCATCAGCTGAAATACAGCTCCCAAGGTCACCAATGAAATTACAGTTCCAATGACACCATCTGACAATCCCGTATAACTTAATAATGTCATAAGAAAAGTTCCGCCGGCTAATTGGGCAATCAATTGGTTTGCCGAATCTGCCGCAATATAATACTTCCTACTCTTATCAAAATCCTTCTCATCCTCTGGAAGCGCCATGAAAAATTGCCTACGTAACCTTCCTCCCAAATACATAAAAACTAGTTTTATTTTATCCACGATTTTATCCTGCCTCAAAGTATGTTTACAAACTTTACTGTAACTCTATTGTATATTAAAATCGCCACTGTATATAGTGGCGATTTTAACAAAGATTATTGTATGGTTTATACCTCCGCATAACATATTCCAATCGTTCCAGGACCACTGTATACTCCAACGACCGTGCTGATTTGTCCAATCAGAAATACATTTCTGATCCCCGGTGTTTGCCTTAGTCGGTCACAGGTCTTTAATGCCTCTTCCTCCACATTGCCATGAATCACATATGCATCGCAGGAGGTTTTCTGCATGATTTTCTCACCGACTTGGATTAGACGAGTGATTGATTTATTTCTTCCTCTGATTTTCTCATGGGTAAAACATTGACCATTCACTTCATCAAAACCTACGATTGGTTTAATGTCCAAAATATCGCCGATTGTACCGGAAATCTTACCGATTCTTCCGCCCTTAATCGCGTATTCCAAAGTGCCGAATACAAAATAAAAATGGAGTTTTTGTTTCATGTTTGGAATTGCTTTGGTTATTTCATCAAAATTTTTATTATTACAGATTAATTCACCGCATTTTTTTAATATAATTCCTTCTATCACTGAAGTCGATTTCGTATCGTAAAGATATGTTTTTATATGAGGATATTGCTCGCTGATTAATCTGATTGCGTTCACTGTACCCGAGATACCACTTGAGATATTAATTGAAATGACATGGGTATAGTTCTCTTCGTCCAACTTCTGATACAGTTTTTCTATATCGTCCATTGAAGGGAGAGAGGATTTCGGTATTTCCGTTTTCATATTATGATAAACTTCCTGTGGAGTAATATCAATCTTGTCCGTATATTCCCGATTTTTATAGATAATCTTAAACGGAAGAACCTGTATATGATATTTTCTCAATGTCTCATCATCAATATCGCATGCCGAATCTGTGATTAACGCAATCTTCTCCATATATTTATCTCCTCGAACTCTTTATCTCCTTGACCTATTTATCGACTTGACCCATTTATCGACTTGACCCATTTATCTCTTTGTTTCTTTTTCAGGCCTAAGGTTTATAAAATAAACTATCAATTAAAGATAATAGTATAACATATTTTTACATATCGTTGTTATAACTACATTAACACTTTTATTGCATCGAATCAATACAGGAATGTTGTTTTTTTAACTTTACCTTAAACCAGAAGCGTACACCCTCTTTAATATTTTCACACCCATACTGTGCCTTATGAAGCTCTAGGATATTTTTTGTAATAGACAAACCAAGACCAGTACTGCCTAATTTATGTCCACGGGCTTTGTCCTCTTTGTAAAATGTATCCCATATTCTCTCAATTTGATGCTCCGTAATCTGCTTACCATCGTTATCAATACTGAATAGTACTGATTTTTCATCACATTTTATCGCTATGGTTATAACGCTGACTGCGTGTTTCATTGCATTGGTTATCAAATTTAATAGGACTGTTTGTATTCCATTTAAATCGGCAGAAATGATTACCTCTTTGGGAGAAACTAAATTGAGTGTAATATTTTGTTCCTGAATGATGGTATCGAATCTTTTAAGAATACCTTGCGTCAAGGAAACCAGCTCAACCTCCTCAAACCTTAACGTCCTTGCCTTGGCTTCCAGCCTTGATAATTCAAGCATCTCCTGTATTAATTTATCCATATGATTTACTTCATTAATGATTACATCCGTGTATTCTTCTTTGTTCTCCTCTGACATATCCTTTAAGCTTTCGGTATAGCTTTTAATGATTCCCAGGGGCGTTTTTAATTCATGAGCTACTGATCTTGTCAATTCTTTTCTATTGTTTTCAAACCTAATTTGTTGTTCCTTTAGTTTCTTTATGAGCATATTTACAATTGCTAAAATAACGATTAGTATGATGGCGATTAAAAAGTATGCTGCACTTAGATCCCTCATAGCAAGCGCTACCGGATGAAAAACAAAAGCATAGGGAGCCGCAAGCTTTTCTGATATATAGCCCGTCGAGCCTACATAAGAGGTAAACAGATTTTCGCTGTACCTTGAGTCTATTGTATTACTCTTGGTGACTAAT
>Ga0302215_10000301_pt1 | contig 37004 bp, 33 predicted proteins | sample II_Fen_N3_1_FD_194580 | JGI IMG/M metagenome (GOLD analysis project Ga0302215, IMG submission 194580) | Peat permafrost microbial communities from Stordalen Mire near Abisko, Sweden - II_Fen_N3_1 | ecosystem: Environmental > Terrestrial > Soil > Wetlands > Permafrost | place: Sweden: Abisko... | reverse complement strand
AAAAGCAGTTAGAATAGATGTAAATAATTAATAATGAAGAATGAAGAATTAATAATTGTTAGAATGCTGAAATTTAAGCTTTTGCAGATTAACAAATAGATTATTAAATATCTATGATCACTTAATAGTTAATTCATGAATTTTATTTGATATTTTTATTGTGAATTAATCTGTAATTTTTAGTATCCACTCCATTTATTGAAAAATAACAGCGTGCAGAAATCAAAATTATATGGTCTTATCGGCTCGACCTTATCAAGTACCTTCATCTTACTTGTTTTATGTCTTGTTGTATTATCCGCTCCCAGTTCAACTGAGAACGAGGGTTTCCTTGTTAGTTTCGGTGATAGCGAGGATGCCGGAGGTTCGGGATACGTAGCAGTACCTTCACGAGGATCTTCTTCGAACAATGTTTCGACCGGAACGCAGGTTAAAACAATAAAAACAAACCAACCAGCACAACCAGCGCAACCAACACAATCATCCACTCCGTCCAAACAAACAGTTTTCACTCAAAGCGATAATTCTGTAGCAATAAACGAACAAAAGGAAAAGGACCGTGTTAGTAAGATTCAGTCGGATATTAATATTCAACGAATTGAAACCCAGAAACGAAAAGCTGATCAAAACAGGAAAGAACAAATTGCAATCAACAATGCCAATGCAGTTAACGGGTTGTTTGGTAATAACGGTGCTACAGGTGGTGGAAAAGGAGGTAGTGGCAGCGGAACAGGAACAGGAAAGGGGACAGGTTCAGGATCGGGCAACGGGGTACAGGGAAACCCTGCAGGAAAAGGCGCTATAGGGGTTGGATATGATTTAAAACTAGGCAACCGCAATTATTACGGAAGACCTGCAAAACCAAATTATCCGAAGGATGTGGAAGGAAAAATAACTGTAAATATTCGAGTTAATGAAAGCGGAACTGTAACCGGCGCAACCATAGGCTCTCCGACTACAATTTCAGACTCAGAAATGCGAAGGGATGCTATTTCTGCAGCAAACAAAACACGCTTTACAGCAGGCAAAAGCATAGAGACAGGATCGATCACCTATAATTACAAATTGGAATAAAACGATTAAAGACCTGAAAAATATTCGGATACAGCGGCTATTAAAATCATTAAACGCTGGAATAATATTAACATAAGTAATAGTAGATATTTCATGATCTATTTGTCAATCTACAAAAGCTTACATTTCAGTATACTGTCAATTATTAATTACTAATTGTGAATTATTAATTATGAAGAAGTTACGTAACAAATAAAAGTATTTACCTATGAAAGTATTTATATTTCTTGCAGATGGCTTTGAGGAAATTGAGGCAATTGCAGCAATCGACATTTTCAGAAGAGCGGATATTGATGTAACAACTGTCTCTATTACGAAAGAGAAGTTAGTACACGGAGCACATAATATCACGGTAATGGCGGATGGTTTGTTTGAAAAAACCGATTTTAGTGAAAGCGACCTTTTATATTTGCCGGGTGGCATGCCTGGCACCAGGAACCTGGATGCTCATGAAGGATTGAAAAATTTATTGCTAAAGCAAGCCGATGAAAACAAGAAGATAGCCGCCATTTGTGCAGCTCCATCCATACTGGGTAAATTGGGATTGCTGAATGGCAAAGAAGCAATTTGTTTCCCCGGATTCGAGAACCAACTCGCCGGAGCAATACTTTCAAAAGATAAAATAGTAAAATCGGGTAAAATAAGCACGGCAAAGGGTGCAGGTGTATCCATTCAGTTTGCTCTGAAACTGGTGGAAGAACTTAAGGGCAGAACAATATCAGAGAAAATAGCGGTAGCAATTTGTGTTTGATTACGTATGGAGTTAACTTCTCTGATTAAAAAAGAATTATCCCGGGTGCGGGAACAAAAAAAAGGAATATGCTACATATTCCTTTTTTATAAAAAACAATGAACTTGAACTTAATTGATAGCTGCTGTAAATTCAGCACCGGCTTTAAATTTGGCAACTTTCTTTTCTGCAATATTAATCGGTTGCTTTGTTGCGGGGTTAATACCCGGACGAGCTGAACGAACAGCTACAGAGAAAGTACCGAAACCAACTAAACTAACTTTGTCGCCTGATACAAGGGCGTCAGATACACTTTTAACAACTGCGTCAAGAGCTTTTTTTGCATCAACTTTGCTAAGACCTGCTTCTGCAGCGATTGCATTGATTAATTCTGCTTTGTTCATAAGATTTTGATTTTTTTATTAGATACTACAAAAATATATTTTTGATTGTGCAAATGTAGCAGATTGTAATTAATATACAAGCGTTTAAATTAAAAAAAAACGTTTTATTTTATATCTTTTCGAAAATTATGTTAGAAAACATATTTTAGACGTTATTTTCATTACTTTTGCGTGACAAAATGTAGCATTAAAAGCGTTTACAGAATAAATCAACCGATTAATTTTGTTATATATTCGATCAAATTCAAGAAATAAATTTGAAATTTAAGAAAAGTCATTTCAAATCTTGTATTATTTATTAAATTTTATTTACTCAACTCTATAAAATGAACAATTACAGACCTTCTTTTTTGAACTCAATACCACCGGTAGTAAAAAACCTGATAGCCATCAATATTGTTTTGTGGTTAGCGAGCAATGTATTACCGGGTATATTTATGAAATGGGGGTTAAATGTTGACCTGACCGATATTCTGGGGTTACATTACTGGGAATCTGCTAAATTCAATCCGGCACAGTTGGTTACTTACTCCTTTATGCATGGTGGATTAGGTCATATTTTCTTTAATATGTTTGCATTGTATATGTTTGGTGGCGTATTGGAACAATTATGGGGAACAAGGCGTTTTCTATTTTATTATTTATTGACAGGAGTTGGTGCAGGGCTGGTACAGGAACTATTTTGGACAGTAGAATTTCATTCTGTTATTTCGGCATTAAATGAGGGTATAAAGGCTAATTCCGGTCAGGTATTATTACAGTATCAGGATGTCTTAAGCCATTATTTCAGATTAGAAAATTTGGGTTCGTTTAATGCACCGGCATTAATTGAAATGAAACGTATGTTTTTGGATTCACCTTCATTTATTACCATTGGAGCATCTGGTTCTGTATTTGGCTTATTATTGGCATTTGGTTGGCTTTTTCCGGAAGTCAGTCTGTATTTGCTCTTTATCCCGATCCCGATTAAAGCAAGAATTTTCGTATTAATTTATGGAGTAGCCGAACTATTTTTAGGCGTTGCTCAATTTTCAGGTGACAATATTGCCCATTTTGCCCATTTGGGTGGTATGCTGTTTGGAGCTATATTGATCCTGATATGGAAAAAGAAAAAAACTCTTTAAGCAAAAAATGTAACATGAATATAATTGATAACATCAAGCAGACTTTTAAGCAAGGAAGCTCGCTTATAAAGTTGATTTATATTAACGCAAGTGTGTTTATACTCTTGAAGTTAATATTAATTTTGCTCCTGCTATTCAATCTTTCAGGTACTTTTTTAGTATCTTACCTTGCTATTCCAGCCGATTTAAACATATTGATTTACAGGGCATGGACGCCGTTGACTTATATGTTTTTGCATGAAGGATTTTTGCACATCTTCTTTAATATGTTTACGTTATTCTGGTTTGGAAGGATATTCTTAATGTACTTTTCAGAGAAACAGTTGGTTGGGTTATATTTAGTGGGTGGTTTTTTAGCAGCAGTGTTTTATGTTGTTTCGTATAATATATTTCCATATTATGCTCCCGAATTACACCAAAGCCTGTTATTAGGCGCTTCAGGTTCTATCATGGCCATTATCGTGGCAACAGCTTTTCGTTCACCCGACATGGAATTGCAGCTTCTTTTTTTAGGACGTGTAAAGCTGAAATATATAGCTATATTCTTCGTCCTAACCAGCTTATTCGGAATCACATCTAACAATGGAGGTGGTGAACTGGCCCATTTAGGCGGAGCTTTGGCAGGTTATTTATTTGTAGTATCTTTGCGTCAGGGTAGAGATTTGACGAAAGGATTAAACCGGATTTTGGATGCAATAACCAATTTATTTGGTCCACGAAAATTAAAGATCAAACCAAATCCGGGCCGTAACAAGTCAACCATGAGCGATGCTGAATACAACATGAATAAAGTCCGAAAGATGGCTGAAATTGATAAGATACTTGATAAGATTAAAACGTCTGGTTACGAAAGCTTATCCAGCGAAGAAAAAAAGAGATTATTTGAACAGGGGAAAAAAAACTGATTCATAAGCAGGAATTGAGAATCGGGAATTAAATGAAAGTCATGTTTGGAAAAACAATAGTGAAATGGGTAATGATGGCTTCGAATATAGTTGTAGTCCTTTTTATGCTCATGACTTTAATCGGATCAGTTGTAAGTCCTGAAAAAATAACCTTTCCCGCTTATTTTGCACTGGTTTATCCAATCGCAATATTTTTCAACATTGCTTTTGTTGTTTTATGGTTACTGGCCCGTAAATGGTTCTTTCTCCTTTCATTGAGCATTTTACTATTTTCGGCACCACAAATCAGCAATACATTTCCCGTCAGGTTTGGGCAAATGAATCCAATCCCGTCAACAAGTTCAATAAAGATACTCACATACAACACTCTGATGAGTGGCAGGCTAAAAAAATTCACAAAAAAAAGACCAAATCAGGTCATGAAGTACATTCTGGAATCTGATGCCGATATTATTTGTTTACAGGAATTCACAGTAAGCGATAAAAAAGAATACCTTACGATGGCTGACATCATGCGTTTATTTGCAAAATATCCTTATAAACACATTAAATACAGGTTAAATGAAAACTCGAATCATCATGGGATAGCCACTTTCTCAAAATACCCAATCATCAACAAACAATATATTGAATACCCTTCCACATTCAATTTGTCGATTTATTCTGACATTTTAATAAACGGGAAAATCATTCGGCTGATAAACAACCATCTGGAATCAAACAAAATAACTGATAATGACCGGGAGATGCAATCAAGCTTAAAAGAAAAGTTTACCGCTGAAAAGCTGAAAGGAGTGACACTCCATTTTTCCCGCAAACTAGGCATAGCCTATAAACTCAGAGCATTTCAGGCAGATGTTGTAGCTAAGGTAGTAAATGCATCACCTTATAAAGTAATTGTTTGCGGAGATTTCAATGATGTTCCGACATCGTATGCCTACACTACTGTTAAAGGCAAATTGAAAGATGCCTTTGCAGAAACAGGCAGAGGCTTTGGCTGGACTTTCAACGACCGTATTTATCATTTTCGGATTGACTATATTCTTTATGATTCCAATGCCTTTACACCGGTTGAGTATAAAACAGACAACATAAAATATTCAGATCATTACCCAGTGTTCTGTAAATTGAATATCAACGACATTTAAACATACATTACAAACTAAAAAAAACTTATCATTATGAATGTACCTGCAAATTTAAAGTACACAAAAGAACACGAATGGATTCGTTTGGAAGGCGAAATTGCTTATGTTGGGATTACCGATTATGCTCAGAGTGAGTTAGGAGAAATTGTCTTCGTTGAAGTTGAAACTGTGGGTGAAACATTGAATGAAGGAGAAGTATTTGGAACAGTGGAAGCTGTAAAAACCGTATCCGACTTATACCTGCCAGTTGATGGTGAAATTCTGGAATTCAACGAAGCATTGGAATCAAATCCCGAACTGGTAAACGATGATCCATATGGCAAAGGTTGGATGGTAAAAATCGGGGTTTCTGAGGTTGCACAGTTAAACACGTTACTTTCAGCATCCGAATATGAAGCGTTGATTGGGGCTTAATTCTGCTTACACAATTCTAATTCAGCTGGTTTACCTGAAATAAATTTGACAGTTCTGTTCTGAGTTTATACCCTGTAGGTATTTTTTTGACAATTAATCGTCCAACAATTCAATAACTTATGAAAGCTAAAGTAAGTATAATCATGGGCAGTACTTCCGACTTGCCAGTTATGGAAAAGGCCGCAGTACTACTCAACGAGTTTGAAGTTCCATTCGAAATAAATGCACTGTCAGCTCATCGTACACCCCGTGAAGTAGAAGTATTTGCATCAAACGCACGCGAAAATGGGATTGAAGTAATTATTGCTGCTGCCGGAATGGCTGCACATTTACCGGGAGTTATTGCGTCAATGACTACAATTCCGGTTATTGGGGTGCCGATTAATGCAACACTCGATGGAATGGATGCTTTGCTGGCTATTGTTCAGATGCCTCCCGGAATACCGGTAGCCACAGTGGGGATTAATGCCTCACTTAATGCAGCCATTTTAGCAATACAAATGCTTGCAGTGGGTGATCAGGGATTGCAGACTAAATTGAAAATCTACAAAGAAAGTCTCAAAAATAAGATTGTAGAGGCAAACGAACAACTATCTAAGGTAAAATACAAGTTTAAAACGAATTAAAACCACTTTGCAATCCCCACAAGCCAAATATAGTTGCTTTTGGGGATTGTGGATTTATCTCAATGCCATGAAAAAAACACTTATCCTATGTCTGGTTATACTCGGAATGATTTCGTGCAAGCAGCATGATAAATTTTCAATAAGCGGAAACGTAAAAGATGCTAAAGGTGAAATGCTTTATTTTGAACACAGCGGCTTGCTAAAAACAACCATTCTGGACTCCGTGCGGTTAAGACCGAACGGATCATTTAAATTTAAATCAAGTCGTCCCGCTTATCCCGATTTCTACCGGTTAAGGCTTGACGATAAAATAATAACTTTTGCTGTTGATTCATGTGAAGAGATTACTATTCAGGCTAAGCTGGCAAATTTTGCAACCGATTATATCGTAACTGGCTCTGCAACATCCATTCAGATTCAGGCCTTGCGTAAATCAGTCATGAAAATTCAACAGTTGGTAAACGCATTGAATTCGAATATGGGTGCAAACGAACGCAACGCTAAAATTGCAGTTATAGAGAAGGATATTGAAACTCATAAAGAAATGGCCCGTAAAATGATACTTCAGAATCCACGATCAGCGGCAGCCTACTTTGCCGTTTACCAAAAAGTAAACGACACGTATTTATTCTCGCCATATATTAAGTCGGACAGACCTTATTGCGCAGCCGTTGCAACTGCATACAACACGTTTATGCCTGAATACGAACGCAGCAAAAATATTTACGCCCTTGTGTTGGATGCTATCCATAAAGATCGTAAAATGAAAGAAAAAGAAGCGTGGGATGAAGTATTTGCAAGTAAAGGTCTGGGATATATAAACATTATTTTACCCGACAGAAAAAATGTTGAACGTGAACTATCCTCACTAATAGGTAAAGTTATTTTACTTGACTTTTCAAACTACGAATCAAAACAAAGTGTGGATTATACGTTTGCTTTACGTGAATTGTATAAAACATATCATTCACGAGGGTTTGAAATCTACCAGATCTCGCTGGACCAAAACAAGCAACACTGGCAACAATCAACAGCCAACATACCCTGGACCTGCGTGCGTGACGTAAACGGACCAAATACTAAATATACTGCGTCGTATAATATATCTGAAATCCCAACAACGTTTTTAATGGATAAAAAAGGAAACATAATTTCAAGAAGCCTTGGATTCGACGAACTGAGAAAAGCGATAGAAAAACTCTTATAATCTACAAAAAAAAACAATTCGCTTTAATTCTTGTAATTGAGAATAATTTGTGTGATTCGCTAAAATTCGTACAATTCGTGATTATATGATAAAACAGCTTGCTCTTTCAATTGGGTTTGATGCCTGTGGCATAGCACGTGCAGAAACCTTAACGGAAGATGCCATGTATATGCAACTATGGCTCGACGAAGGAAAGCAGGGTGATATGCATTATCTGGAGCGTAACTTTGAAAAACGGACCGATCCACGCATTTTAGTCCCCGGATGCAAGTCGGTAGTAGTTGTTTTAATGAATTACTTTCCCGGCCAGGAACAAAGCTCTGAAGCTCCTCAAATAGCGAAATACGCATATCCGGATACCGATTACCATATTGTTCTCAAAAACAAATTATCTGAACTGGAAAAGGCCATTTACAACCTGTATGGTCAGGAGAGTGTAAATACGAATGTACAACATGTATTTGTTGACTCTGCACCAATTCTGGAACGACGTTGGGCCGAGCGTGCCGGTTTAGGCTGGATTGGAAAACACACCCAGTTAATTCATCCGGGAATGGGTTCCTATACTTTTATAGGTATTTTACTCTTAAACATCAATACGGAATACGATACGCCCATAATTCCCCACTGCGGAAATTGCACCCGTTGTATTGATGCCTGCCCGACAAATGCACTACAAAATGGATCAATAGATGCCCGAAGATGTATTTCGTATCTTACCATTGAAAGCAAAAACGTAATCCCTGATGAATTTCAGCCAAACCTGAAAGGAAATATCCTTGGTTGTGATATTTGCGCCGATGTTTGTCCCTGGAATACCAAATGGGCAAAGCCTCATAGCCATGATGAGCTCTCACCACCTGAAAATATGCTTGAATGGAATAATGAATCCTGGGAACAGTTGACAGAAAAAACATTCAATCAAACATTTCAACATTCGGCCATTAAGCGGGCTGGATATTTAAAATTGAAACAAAATATAGAAGCAGTTGAAAAACACAGATAGAACTACCTGTAAGTCATAGCCAGTGAATTATATAAAAAATAATCGATTACGAATTACAATATCACTTTTCCAACCCTGCTTCCGACCTTTACCAATAACACACCATGATCGGTAATAGAAATTGTATTTATTCCATCAACTGCAAGTTTCTGAAACAGCTTTTGACCAATTGAATTAAATATCTCGACAGTTTCACCTGAGATTGCATTAAACAGCACATTGCCGTTTTCCACTGATAAAGCCAACAAGGTTTTTGGAATATTTATATCTGTAGCAATAGATGCAACACCATTCAGTGTTCGAATCACTGCAGCAGCTCCTGTACTCGACATTGTCAATATAGCAGTGTTTGTTCCCGGTAAAGTTGGTGAATAAGTAATTGTAACAATAGTATTCGGAACATTTCCGCTTGTTTGTGCTATTACATATTGTGAAAGTGAGAACAAAGAAGCATCTACGCCTGTAATAGCAAGACCCAAATCAACATTTAAGTTTACACCGCTAACGTTTAAAGTTTGAGACACGGGTGACCCCTGAACGGTAATCAGAGAGGGATTTGTAATATCTGTTAGTGTAACTGCCGGATTGGGTATAACTGTTCCGCTGCAGGCAACAATACCCGTACTTGCACCAACAGTTGAAACCGTGATATTTTCATTATAATTCCCGGCTGCCAATCCTTGCTTTAAACGTGAATAAATGGTAGTAACCGGAACAATTCCTCCTGACTGTGTTAATGTAATTGGATTGGTGTCCGCAAATGCAGCTCCGGTACCTTTTGATATTTCATAATCAGCCGGAGGCGTTAAAACGACATTGTCGGTAAGGCTGCTTCCACTTACTGTAAAACTATGTTCTGCTGAAGGACCAGTTGTTGCTACATATGAAAACCCACTCAGTGTAGTTGGTGAAATTGTCAGGAGAGAAGTATTTACGGAAGATAAACTATTGGCATCGTAGGCGGATAGAAAGGTTGCCTGCCCCCTGACACTTACTCTTACAACAAAAAGCATTGCTCCTAAAAACACTATTCTAAATAAAGTATTACTTTTCATGTTATAAGTTAACTATAATATAAACAATTTCTTTTTATTCCTATAAGAATCAAATTATTTGCAAATATAACAGTGTTTCTCCTATTCTGTTTAATATATTAAGAAATATACCTAAACTTTCCGACAATATAATAGAATGAAGTACAATACTATTTTCTGCTTTTTTAATTGGTGTTTTATATTTATTAAAAAGGACAATAAATTAAACCTTTTATTGAATAGATATGTAAAGTTAATTAGATTTATCTCACAACATTGTATCAATAACACATACTGTGCATTCAACCAGCAAAGTCGAAAAAAAATATATTTTCAGTTATTAGTGTCATTCACTTAAACACTTCAACTGAACTGAACATACACAGATAAAATCCAATAAATCAAAAATAATCAGTTATCTCAATCAAAATTTGAAATAAATACTTACTTTTGCAGACTTTTTCAACATATTTATTTCGATCTAACTTACTTAGATGAATATTATTTATAGAATCCAACTCATTTACATCTTAAAATTATTTTAGCAGGAAAGAAAAATGAAAAACAAGTATAAAGACCTCATTGAACAAAGCTTTGAATTTCCTAATGAAGAATTCAATATCGTTGAAAACGAATTAGAATGGTGTGGCGTGCCGTTAATGGATATAATTAAACAATACGGGACTCCTTTAAGAATCTCATATTTGCCCAAAATAGCGGATAACATCCGTAAAGCACGACGCATGTTTAATGTTGCTATGGCAAAGGTAGATTACAATGGCGATTATAACTATTGCTATTGTACCAAGAGCTCTCATTTCTCATTTGTCATGGAAGAAGTTTTAAAACACGATGTACATATTGAAACTTCATCTGCATTTGACATCAATATAATGGAGTCGCTTTACGAACAAAAACTACTTAAACTTGATACTTTTATCATATGCAATGGATTCAAACGTCCTCAATACGTTGAAAACATTCAAAACCTAATGCGTCAGGGATTCACAAATGTCATACCTGTACTTGATAATAAGTTTGAGCTGGATCTGTTTCTTAAGGACTTTGACATTAAATTCAAAGTTGGTATGCGTATCGCAGCCGAAGAAGAACCTAAGTTCGATTTCTACACTTCACGCCTGGGTATTCGATATAACGATATCATTCCTTATTATACAAAACACATTGCCAATAACCCGCAGGTTGAATTGAAGATGCTACACTTCTTCATTAACACAGGCGTAAAGGACACCGCGTATTACTGGAACGAGTTAAACAAAGCCGTAAACCTGTATTGTGAACTAAAAAAGAAATGTCCCCAATTAGACAGTCTCAATATCGGAGGTGGTTTTCCTATTCAGACACACCTGGATATGGTGTATGATTATGAATATATGGCTGAAGAGATTGTGGCTCAAATAAAAACTATCTGTACACAAAACGGAGTACCGGAGCCACATATCTTTACTGAATTCGGTTCGTATACAGTTGGTGAAAGCGGTGCCATGTTATATTCCATTGTGAATCAAAAAAAACAGAACGACCGGGAACTTTGGAACATGATCGACAGTTCGTTTATGACCACGTTACCTGACACCTGGGCCATCAACCAACGTTATGTATTCCTGGCTATCAACAACTGGGATTCGGAATACGAACGCGTAAACTTAGGTGGACTGACCTGCGATAGTGAGGATTTCTATAATGCAGAGGTTCATTCAAATGCTGTCTTTCTCCCGAAGATGCACGAGGAATGCGAACAATACATCGGATTCTTCCATACAGGCGCTTATCAGGAATCTCTAAGCGGCTTTGGAGGCATTCAGCATTGTTTAATACCTGCTCCAAAACTGGTAATTATCGATCAGGATGAAGATGGTGAGTATTACACAAAATTATTTGCAAAAGAACAAAGCTACAAATCCATGCTGAAAATTCTAGGTTATTAGACTTATTTGAAAAAAACAGGTTAATGTATATAAAAAACGTGCTCTGAAAATCAGAGCACGTTTTTTATTTTAAATCATTCACCTTCTTCTAAAAAATTCGGGGAAGTATTCAGTTTATTTATAAGTGGGTTGGCATACATTTCAAGAAGCTTTACCCTCAGGAAAGCTTCATCTTTATTTTCAATTTCTATTTTAGCAATTTGCAGGGACAAATACCGTTCAAAGTCCAACTTCTCAATGGGTGAATATTCATTTGTAAAGTGCTTACCTTCTTTGATAGCATCAAATGCAATTTTATTGTTTACGAAAATATTATAGTTAGCATGAATGCGTTTATCAATCAACTCTGTCACAAGAGTTATTTGTTCATTCCTGCTGGAAGTTTCAAGAGCAATTTTCTTTAATTCATTATTGATTGACCCGGTAATCTCATAAACAACACTGCCCTTGTAGCCCATAACGCCGGTTTGAATATTGAGTAAATCATCCTGGGGATTCTTTTTAAAACATGAATTATCACGCTTCTGTTGCATTTCCTTCGCTTTCAGGTAGTCACACGGATCATACTCATAAGAAATACTTAACGGGCAGATATTCAATTTAGTCAGATTGTCAATAAAACTATCTTCTCCAAACATATTCAACATCTTCAATAAACTTTCCTGTGTCCGGTCATTTGAATCTTTAGCACGACCTTCACGTTGAGCAATCCAGATGGATTGGTTTTCTGAAATGGTTTTAGCAATATAAGCAGACAATCGTTTTGAACTTTCTAAAATATGACGGGCGCTTAACCCCCGCTTTACAATAAAGCTTTTATTTAATCGCACCAGATCTTCAATCCACGGATATATCAATAGATTATCACCAATCGCAATTTCCACGGTATTCATATTTTTCTCGATGAACTTACCACAGAGGAAGGCTGAATCCAGAATAATATCACGATGGTTTGAGATATACAAATAAGATGTTGAAATATCTATCTTTTCAAGCCCATTTAACTTTATTCCCTTAGTCATATTTGCTTCCAGATATTGCAGGAAAGGATAAACCATATCCTTTTGAAAAGCATAATTAGACTCGAATGTCATTAAACGCTTTTTAATGACATCTTTAGGCATAAGCGGGTAAATAGTACTAAGCACTTTCATAAATTGCTTTTCATTACAAAGACGTTCTAATACTTCATGTACTTCTTCGTTCTTATAACAACGTATTTCTTCAAAATCGAATTCCATAGTCTATTTAAATTAAAAAGAATTAATACTCTTTCAAAATCAAATCATCTATTTAATGACATGATCAAATAAAAAACTTAAATATATAAATATTACAGGTGCTGCCAACAACATACTATCAAACCGGTCGAGCAACCCGCCATGTCCCGGGATAACATTTCCGGAATCTTTCACATGTACAGTTCGCTTCATTAACGATTCAATCAAATCACCGAAGGTACCGAAAATCACAATAATTTCTGAGAAAATCAACCAGTTCATCAAGCTAATCTGAGGAATGAATAACGAAAATACATAACCCGATAACAAAGCTGCCAATGCCCCACCAACAAAACCTTCCCAGGATTTTTTAGGAGAAATTCGTTCAAACAAACGATGTCTTCCAAAGGTAACACCAATTAAATATGCACCTGTATCATTTACCCAAATTGTGACAAACACAGATAAAAGAAGAAGCGGCTGCCATTCATCGATAAAAAGAATATAGTTTAATAAAACGAAAGGAAGACATATAAAAACCTGTCCGAGTATAAAATATGCCCAATTATTCAGCGGATTTACCTTCTGACGGTACAATTCAAGAATTAGAACCAGAACAACATAAAATCCGTAAATTGAATAAACAGGGAAACGCCATATCCCAGATGCAAATACAAAAGAACTAATAAAAAGCAAAACACCACCAATCACTGCTATCCATGGATTTACGCTTATGGTTGGAGCCTGATTTGAAAGCTTATGGAATTCGTATACAGCCCATCCACAAACTATTGAAAAGAATGCAGCAAAAGTAAAGCGACTGAGCAAAATAGAACCGACGATTAAAGTAACAAATATGAATCCGCTCAAGGTTCGTTTTACAAAGTTATTCATAAGTATTCGTATATATTAAGATAAAGATATTCTAATCGTTTTTATAATCAATTAACCTTCAATAGCTTCATAAGCTCATCAAGTTTCGGCGACAGAATGATCTCAGTCCTTCGGTTACTGGCCCTTCCTTCAGGTATTGAGTTTGAAGCCCTTGGTGAGAATTCACCTTTGCCGGATGCTGTAAGTCGTAAAGGTGAAATTTGATACTCATCGGTCAGTATTCGAACAATAGAAATAGCCCTTGCAGCACTTAAATCCCAATTATCATGATATAATGCTGTCTTTATTGGAATATTATCGGTATGTCCTTCCACTAGAATATCAATGTCCTTATTTTTATTAAGCACATCTGCTAGAACCATAATGGCTTCAGTTCCTTTTATTTCTATTGCAGCACTTCCTGATTTGAACAACAACTTATCGGACATTGACACATAGACTTTTCCGTTTTTTATTTCAACAGACAATTCATCAGATTTAAATCCTAATAAAGCATCATGTAGGATTTTATTCAATCTGCCTGTTATAGAATCCTGTCGTGCCACAACTTTCTTCATATCATTCAAAGCATCTTCTCTATCCAACAATAGATTTTCCTTAGCCTTCAATTCATCGGATTTTATTTTCAACTCATCTGATTTCTTTTTCAATGCAGCACTAAATTGTTCTGATTGTGACAATTTATCATTGGTAAGATTATCATATCTTTTCCCCAGAGCTTTTATATCATTGTTTAACGATGTAGTATCTTTCTTTAAAGCATAGATTTCATTTTCCCTGGCAGATAAGGTCGTACACAGCGAATCACGCTCTTTAATAACGGCTATAACTACTTTAGGCAGGAATAATCTTTTGGTAGGTTTGGCTTCTCCACATTTATATATTGGAGTACATGAAAAAACAAGTGAAAGTACAAGGGTAAGAAGAACCAGATTAGATAGTTTCATTTAAATGATTTTGAGTTATTAAACAGCAATAAAATTAATTGAATCGAAAGGCAATATTCAAGTTGCTTTGGTTTGATACTATTAATAAATAGTCAAAACATATATTTCAAAATTCAAAATAGTTTAGTGGAATAATTGGAGAAGAATGCAAATATAAAACGATACAAAGATAGCAAAACTTTATACTTTGCATAGAAAAACCACAAATTCTTTTGGACCGTGCGCTCCAAGAACCAATGTTTTTTCAATATCTGCTGTTCTACTCGGACCGGTAATGGTTGATATGGATGAAGGTAACGAATCACCATATTTTTCCTGTATAGCAACATAAGCATCTTCAGGATAATCTACAAGTTGTGAAATATGAGCCAGTACGATATGGACAGGTGGAAAAACGTTCATTTGTCTTCCTGATTCATTAGCGGAAGAAACTATTACACTTCCTGTGCGGGCAACTAAAAACTCACAACCGGTAATACCGGCGCACATACCTTCGAAATCATATTTAGTGTTCGAAAAATCGATAAGGCGTGTCTTCAGTTGATCTGATATGTAAGAATCCAGACAATATAGAAAAGGAATGTTTTTTTGTCGGACAAACGATGTAAGTTTGATGTACAGATCTGACTCATCTTCACAAAGAATGCATTGTCCATTGATTTTTTCCAATTCATTCTTGAAACAAGTTACTGCATCAGGTAAAATTGGTTTATAAATTCCGTCAATACTTAGTTCGAGTGCAGAAGCAACAAAAGCCGGTCTTTTTTTACCGGCTTTTGCTATTTTTTGTAGGATTATATGACGGGAATTATCATTCGCCATTGTCTTCAGTTTTTTCAACCGGAAGTGCTTCATTCAATACAGGCTTTTCAGGTTTTGGTTCATCCAATCCTTCTGTTTCGCCGTTTTGAGCCATTAATTCATCATTTCTGGAAGTCCATGGACGTTTGCCAAATATTTTCTCAAGATCTTCTGCGAAAATAACTTCTTTTTCAATCAACAATTCAGCTAGCTTATTGTGACCTTCAGCATTATCATTCAATATTTTCTTTGCACGGTCAAATTCAACTGCTACAATATATTTTGCTTCTGAATCAATTAATTCAGCCGTCTTTTCACTATATGGTTTTGTAAATCCATAATCTGAATTTCCTGTTGAATCATAATAGCTCATATTGGCCAATTTATCACTCATGCCGAAATATGCTACCATGGCGTAGGCTCTCTTGGTAACTCGTTCCAGATCGTTGATTGCACCAGTTGACATTTGATGTAAAAACACTTCTTCAGCAGCACGACCACCCAGCGTTGAGCACATCTCATCTAACATGTGCTCTTTATTCGTTAATTGCCGTTCTTCTGGCAAGTACCATGCAGCACCTAATGCTTCACCACGTGGAACTATAGTCACCTTTACAAGCGGATTGGCGTATTCCAGCATCCAACTAATCGTAGCATGACCGGCTTCGTGATAGGCTATTGATTTTTTCTCTGCAATTGTTGTTATTTTTGTTTTCTTTTCCAATCCTCCAACAATACGATCTACAGCATCCAGAAAATCTTGTTTTTCGACAAATGATTTATTTTTACGTGCTGCTATCAAAGCTGCCTCATTACATACATTTGCAATATCTGCCCCTGAAAATCCAGGAGTCTGACGTGATAAGAAATTAACATCAACAGTCTCATTGATCTTTATAGGCCGCAAGTGAACATTAAAAATTTGCTTCCGTTCATTTACATCCGGAAGATCGACATGAATCTGTCTGTCGAAACGACCTGCACGTAGTAATGCTTTATCCAGAATATCAGCCCTGTTTGTAGCTGCAAGAATAATGACGCCACTGTTTGACCCAAATCCATCCATTTCTGTCAGTAACTGGTTCAATGTATTTTCCCGTTCATCATTACTTCCCATATTAGGGTTCTTCCCACGGGCACGACCAACAGCATCTATTTCATCGATAAATATAATACATGGCGCTTTCTCTTTTGCCTGACGGAATAAATCACGTACACGTGACGCTCCTACCCCTACAAACATTTCCACAAAGTCAGACCCGGACATAGAGAAAAAAGGAACATCCGCTTCGCCTGCGACAGCCTTTGCAAGTAAAGTCTTCCCTGTTCCCGGAGGGCCTACCAACAATGCACCTTTTGGAATTTTACCTCCAAGCTCTGTATATTTTGTCGGGTTTTTAAGAAAAGCTACAATCTCTTCAATCTCCTGCTTCGCTTCGGCTAATCCGGCTACATCTTTAAATGTTATTTTGTTCGTTGTATCGCCTTTATCGAATAGTTGGGCTTTTGATTTACCAACATTGAAAATTCCGCCTCCTGAACCTCCACCCATTTGACCGGACATTCGACGGTTCATAAATACTAAGAAAAGAATCAATAGTAAAAATGGCAAAACACTATAAAGAAAAATATCAATATAATTCCTACTCTCCTTGTATTCAACACTTCCTTTAAAACCATATCTTTCTTCTGCTGTCTGAATAAACCTCGAAATTTCTTCTGCAGGAACACTTACCGTTATAAGCCTCTCTTTTGAATACACATCAAATTTATCACCATAGACTTTCTTTAAAATTTGTGTATCTTTCTTTGTCAATGAATCTTTTAGAGCTTTAGGGTCTAACGCCAACGACCTGTATTTCTCACCAAATGCTTTTCGAAGAGCAGCTGTATCTGTTGATATCTTCGAATAATCAACCAGTTTTGCTTCAATGGAGTTTCTCGAATTAAATACATCGATTTTTACAATCATTCCCTGCTTGATATATTCTTTGAATGTGGTAAACGGAACCTCTTTTGTTGGAGTGTTCTCATTAAAAAAGTACGAACCAAGCAAAACTAATATGATAATACCATATATCCACGAAATATTAAATTTTGGGAATTTACCCGTTGGTTTGACCGGACTTTGATTCGGGATTTTATTTTCCATTATTTTCCTATTGTTATCTTGTTACTTATTTATAGATAAAACAAAAAACTCGTTTCTTGGTTTTTAATTTAAATTAGAAATCAAAAAAAAATTAGAGTATATCCTCCAATTTCTTCAAATCGGCGTCGGACCATAAATGTTCGATGTCGTAAAATGCGCGTGTCGGACGTTGAAAAACATGTACAATTATTTGGCCATAATCCATCGCTATCCATTCACAATTTTGAAAACCATCTGTTGCGTAAGGTTTCACCTGAATCTGTTCACGGACCCAATCCTTTATCGATTGTGCAATAGCATTAACATGTACATTAGAATCCCCCTCACAAATCACAAAATAGCTGCAAGGAGCTTCCTGTAATTTTTTCAGGTTAACGACTACTATATTTTTCCCTTTTCGTTCCTGTATTCCTTCAACAATTTTATTTACAATTTGTTCGTTTTCCTGCATTATGCTGTTCTATTAATTTTAATTTTGAAAATGGTTACAAAGATACAGTTAAATGACCGAAAATGAAAATGTTGTTGAGATTAATAACCTACAATGTTCATTAAAACTCTCATAAATAATATTTATTGGCTCATTCGAGCGAATTGCAATTTGCATTTTGAGTTGACGTTTATAACATTCAATGTATTAAAAAGAAAGAAGTCCAATGCAGTAATGCACCGGACTTCTTTATATAAGTATTGATTCAATTACTTAACGATCGAAAGAAATGTTTCATCGGTAGCAAATTTCGAAAATTCAATATCTTTTACGGCTTTAGCTGCATATGAACCATCAAGTTTAACAGCATTTTTCAAATTGCTGTAAACTGCATCACGGTCATTTGTGCGTGCTCCGATTATTGCACCCAGATACGATGTCAATGCATTAGGCTGTGCAACCGCAGACAATGTAGTACGGGCTCCGCTATAGTCGGCATTTAATATTTGCAGTAATGCTGCGTTATTCGAAACTGTAGAACCGAAATAAGTCTTTGCCTTAGCATAGTCTCCCCGGATGATATAGACAGTTCCCAATCCTTCACCCACATTACCGGTTGTTCCGGCTGCTTTACCAAAGAAAACTTCAGCTTTAGCCAAATCACCTTTTGCCAACGAAGTTAAACCTGAATTATAATTTATATCCGCAGAAGCTGGATCTATTTCAATTGCTTTTGCAAAATAACGTGAAGCATCATCGACATTTCCCTGTTGGAATTTAATTGCACCCAAGTTATTAAAACCACGTGCATCCGTTGGATATTGTTCAGTTACTTTTTGATAGATAGCACCTTTTTCTCCTAAATCACTAGTCAAAGTTGCTGCATAAAGCAATTCTTCAACCGATAATTTAGTAGGATCTTCTTTTACCAGTTGAGTAATTAAAGAATCTGATTTACCAGTTACATCAACAGTCAGTTTCAATTTTGAACGACGTAATTGAGGGAGTATTTCTTCAGCAATTTGTTTAAATGCAACTGATAGATTTTTAATTTGACGGTCACGTTCTTCAGGGTCAGTATACATTGTTAATACACGTAAAATAACTTCTTTGTCCTGAATATTTGATTTTTCCATTAAAGCCTGGAATCCGGCCCAATCTTCAGGTGTGAATTTAGAATCAATCTTTATGCTGGTTTTCAGTTTTTTCATTTCCTTGTTCATGAAATCTACTGTAACCTTCTCACGACTTTCAGCCAAATTCGTATTTAATTTTAATGGCCCTTCCGGAGAAGCATATGCTGACAAATCAAATGCAGACACTTTTTGGTTGGTTGATTCTTTTACTTCCTTGATCTTTTTAGTCAACGAAACCATATCGGCAGAGCTGGTTTCAGACTTGCGAAGCTTTGCCTGTTGAATCAGGAACATAATATCAGCTTCCTGTTGTTCCTGGATAACACGTTGGAATTTGTCTGGAATAATCACCGCAGTTAATTCTGTTGCGCTAGTAGAAACCAGTTGAGAAGTGGCAATCACTCCATCAGCAACCTTTACACCCGGGATTTGATAGATCTTCTTTTTTTGAACAATACTGAATTCCAGATATAGCTCTGATTTTGCCATTTCCGGAACATAATCGAATGAAGCATTCACGGAGTAATTTCCCCCTGTTTTGAAAGCGATTGTTTTATCATTTCCTTTAACTTTTTCACCCTGGAAAACTACCGCAGCACCCTTAACTTCTTTTCCTTCGAATTTTAGTACCGGAGTCACAGTAACAACAGCATTTTTGTTAAAATACTTAACCGGGAAGGTTGCTGTAATTGTAGCTTCAACTTTACCACCTTTCACTTCCAGTGGATTTGGATTACATTTAAATAAGCTAGGATCTAATGCGGTCAAGTCTTTGCTACATGAACTGAAGACTAACGCAAACACCATCGAAACCGCGAAAAATAATTGCTTTTTCATAACGTTGTTTTTTTAATTATAAATTATTTAATTTCTATATATGATTATTCAGAGCGCAAATATACAATCTTTCAACGAATTTTACCTTACTTTGCAATCGATTTTGACATCTTTTGTTAATATCCTATCAAAAAAACACACTATTACTTCTATAACAACTTATTAGTACTTTTGTTTATCCTTTATACTATTAATGAAACTATATAATTTTAGAATACTTAATTTGATCAATTTAATCCGTTACCTATCTATTATTAAAATAGTTAACCTAATTAAGTTGATAATTTCTTATCTGTTTTCTCTCTTTTGTTTACAGCCAATTCGGAATATTTATCCACATTTCATTTCTATTGAAACAACAAACTATTGTAATTTGCACTGCCCGGAATGCCCGGTTGGTAGTGGCAAAATTACCGTAATCGAAAAATCAGCATTTAATATTGATTTGTACAAAAGATTTATAGCTGAAATAGGACCTACCCTTCAGCATGTTATATTCTATTTTCAGGGAGAGCCTTTTCTCAACAATCAATTAATGGAATTGATTACTCAAACACATAATGCAGGAATTTACACTTCTACTTCTACAAATGGACAATTCCTGGATAAAAAGACCGCAAAAGAAACAGTTCTTTCAGGGCTGGATAAACTGATTGTTTCAATAGACGGAACTACACAGGATGTCTATCAGGCATACAGGGTTGGTGGCATCCTTCAGAAAGCAATTGATGGTATCACCTATGTTGTTGAATGGAAAAAAGAATTGAATTCAATAACTCCATTTATTGAAATTCAATTTTTAGTGCTTAAAACCAATGAACATCAAATGAAAGAAATGCAGAAGTTAGCCAAATCCTTGTTGGTGGACCGGTTAACCTTTAAGTCTGCTCAACTTTATGATATTGAAAAGGACAGCAAATTACTTACAACTAATAAACGATATGCGAGGTACAAAGAAACTACGGTTGGAAAGTATAAAATAAAGGGAATTCAACATAACCGTTGCTGGAGATTGTGGAGTGGAGCTGTGATTAATGTCCATGGAGAAGTATTGCCATGCTGTTTTGATAAGTCTTCTGAATATTCTTTCGGGAATATAAATGATGATTCTTTTTTTGATTGCTGGCAAAGCTCGAAAGCTCATGAATTCAGGCAAAGGATTATAACCAATCGCAAGCAATTCGATATCTGTCGGAATTGCACAAGCTAATTCAGAAGCAAGGAGTCGGTAGTTGGTAGTTTGTAGTAAGTAGTTGAGAGTTAGTAGTAGTGAAAAACAGATAGCATTGCAACCTGTTATTCGCAGTGTGCAATGCTATCGTGTAAAGGGCTATTTATTACTAAAAACTAAATTCACATTCAGTGAAAATTTGTTTTTCTCATTATCATTTTACGATCCTTTCTTGTAAAATTTAGTTTCCGGAGAAGTGTAACCTATCTACAAAGCTATCAACTACCGACTTTTCACTTTTCACTACTTACTACCGACTTCTTACTACCGACTTCTTCTTATTTAAATATTGCTTTAAACAAATCATTCCCATTAGCGTAAAGAAGCAACCCGAACAGCAACATCATGCCAACAGATTGGGCATATTCCATGAATTTTTCATTCGGTTTTTTTCGTGTAATCATTTCGTAGATAAGGAATAGTACATAACCGCCATCCAAAGCAGGAATAGGTAAGAAATTCATAAATGCCAGGATAACCGAAAGCAATGCGGTCATCCTCCAGAAGATTTCCCAGTCCCATATTTTGGGGAACATTTTGCCAATACTTCCAAATCCTCCCAATGATTTTGATCCTTCTTTTGTAAATACCAGTTTGAATTGTTTTACATAACTGGTCAATGTTTCCCAACCCAGGTTAATTCCAGCAGGTACAGATTCAAAAAAGCCATAAGTAATGTGTTTAATAGGCATAAAAGCAGATACGGAGACAGGAAAAACTCCCAATTTTGCCGTTTGGTCCAATTGGATCTTTGATTGCATGACAGTTCCTTTTCGTACATATTTTAAATCGATTTCCGTATTGCGTAATGCAGCTAATTCTGATGCTATATCCTGAAAAACAAACAATTGCTTTCCATTAACACCAATAATGCTGTCACCGGCCATCAATTTTGCCTTTTCGGCAACAGAACCGGGAGTTACCTCATTAATAATAAATGGAATTCGTACTGAAATCAGGTCCGCTTCATGGGCAGCCAGCACTTTTTGGGTAAAATCAACCGGTAAGGCAAAATCAGCCTGTTTCCCATCTCTTAAAACAGTAACATTTCTCTTCCCTTCAAAAAGTATTTTTTCAATAACATCTGCATGTTGTTCAACATATCTACCATCTATTTTCACTATGTTATCGCCATTTTTGAATCCATTATCCAACATAACCGGCGAAAATTGCAATCCGTATTTGATATTCTTAAAAGGCAAATAATCCTGTCCCCAGGTAAACAACACAGCCGAATAGATAACCAGTGCCAAAATAAAATTGACCATTACACCACCAACAATAATTGGTAAACGTTGCCATACAGATCGCGAACGATATTCCCATGGTTGTGGTTCCTGACTCATTTGGGTAGTGTCCATCGATTCATCGACCATGCCGGATATTTTACAATAACCTCCCAGTGGCAACCATCCAATACCCCATTCGGTATTATCGGGATATTTACGCCAATCGCCTTCAGCTAACTCCGATTCAGGAATTTGCTCCATAATTGGTTTCCCTTTTGTATCGTGCATGGCGTCACCATCAGTATCCAGTTTTGGACGCTCATTCGCCGGAATATTTTTAGCAAAAAACTTTATATCCCATTGTCCGTTTATCTTTTTTGCACGGATTAAAGAGAAATTCGGATTGAAAAACATATAAAACTTTTCAACACGAACCTTGAAAAGTCGTGCAAAAGCAAAGTGTCCGAATTCGTGCAAAACCACTAAAATTGACAGACTGAGAATGAGCTGCAACGCTCTGATTAGAAATGTTTCCATAGGGAATCTTGAATTTTTGAACTATTGAATTGTTGTATCTATCTCCGGAAGTCATTCTTCTGCCTCCGGACCTGTTTTATTGTATCCTGAAATCGTTATATTCGTTTATAACAAAAATACAAATTTATTATTTTCCAACTTTATATTTTTTCCATTAAAAAAAGGTATTCATGATGTTTTTCATCACCGTTTATCCATTCTCTGGTAGTACGCATACTGCTCATGACATTCTTCTTATAATCAATCAATTTTACTTCCAGCAGCTTACCTGAGGCTGAAATCATATCCAGCAACTGCTGTTTAGAGGCTCTTCCACCTGAGCTGTAGGATAACAGCAAATAATGTGCCTTTGTTTCCTCAATTAATTTTTTCAAAGCATTCATGGCTATAAAATCGCCATTCCCATTTTTTCTAAATTCCTCAAAGACAGATGCCGACTTATCATCCCGCGAATCTTCCCTCCTGCCCACTTTCCCGAAAAGAGCCGGCTTATCATGTCGGATAATTGTGGTCCACAAATGATAATACGAAGCATAACGAACCCGGCTTGGCGGCATCTTCTCGTTATTTGACCCATAAGGGGGATCAAAATAAACTAAATCAAACCGGTTATTAGCCACCGTATTAAAAATATCATCGCGAATAACCCTATTTACACCCCGCGATGTAAAGCGCAACGGGACTATTAGTTTTAAATTATTAAACGAACGTGGCGACCATTCTGCCAAATAGGCAGCATAATGCCCCAGCGTACTGTCTACTTTATCCAGTGCATAAATCAAGCTGGTAAGCATCACACATTTATCTTCCCAGGCCAAATTCAGTTTTTCAATTTCATCACGTATGGCATCCAGCTTTCTTGCATTCTTTATCTGAAAAGGCTTTTTAGGCATACTTTCTCCGCCTCCGTAATTCCTGGTATACCATCCATCAACTCCCTCCAGGCTGTTCAAATGATCGATCAATTGCTGATAATAACCAATAGATTGATTCGAAATCAAATAACAGGTTGCAATCACTTCCGACCAGACGGAAATATCATTCGATGTAGTCGAATACCCCAACTGGGCAAATGCCTGCGAGACCCTGGTAGAGCCGCTAAACCCATCTAAAACCGTTTCAACTCCTTTTAATTCATTTACCATTTCAAAGATGTATGGTAAAATTTTTAGCTTTGAACCTGCGTATTTAATACCTTCGGTTTTTGGTATTTCCATCTTTTAATTCAAAATATCAAGCTGTTAATTATCTTACCGCTTTTGCATAAATCTGTTTGATATCAATTCTTAGTACCTCCATGTTAGAGTTTTCTATTTCTGAAATAGGTTTACAACTATGTAAACAAAATTCAGAATTATGAACCCAAATGGAAACAAATTATCGTACTATACATTATGACAAGATACTCCTGTCTCATCCATCATTCCTAATTCCTCATTCCTAACTACCTACTACCTCCTCTATCGAATCATTTCTTTCGTAAGTATTCTCACCAGCGCGTCCGTTTTCACGTAATCATCATAGGTAGGTTTAGCAATAAATACGGACTTTGCCAGTACATCTTCAATAATATCGCTCATTTGAAGAAAACCAATGTTGTCCTTTAAAAATTCAGCAACCACTATTTCATTGGCTGCATTCAGAATGCAAGGCATGTTACCGCCTTTTTCCATGACATAATAGGCAAAAGCCAGGTTTCTAAACCGTTCCTGATCAGGCCTCTCAAAGGTAAACTGGGAACATACATCGAAATCAAAACGCGGAAAATTTGTTTTTATTCGTTCCGGATACGTGAACGCGTATTGAATCGGCAATTTCATATCCGGCATTCCAAGCTGAGCCTTGATGGAGCCATCTGCAAACTGAACCATCGAATGAATGATTGATTGCGGATGCACGACCACCTGTATTTGTTCAGGCGAAACTCCAAAAAGCCATTTTGCTTCAATAATCTCAAATCCTTTATTCATCAGACTTGCCGAATCTATGGTTACCTTTGCACCCATATCCCAATTTGGATGTTTCAATGCCTGGGCACTGGTTACATGTTCGAGCTCAAGCATGGATTTCGTTCTGAAAGGGCCACCCGATGCTGTCAGTATCACTTTTTCAATCGGATTATTACCTTCTCCCGCCAGACACTGAAAAATGGCTGAATGTTCTGAATCAACCGGTATAATCGTGGCATGATACGTTGATGCCAATTCACAAATCAACTCACCGGCTACTACAAGCGTTTCTTTATTAGCCAATGCTATTTTCTTCCCTGCTTTAATGGCATGAATCGTCGGGTTCAATCCAGAATACCCAACCATAGCCGTCAAAACAATATCTATCGGTTGCATTTCAGCTACCTGCGCAATGGAATCAGCCCCTGCAAATACTTTTATCGGCAAATCAGCCAGCGCATTCTTAAGTTTTTGATAATGATCTTCATTACTGATAGCCACCATTTCCGGCATAAACTTCCGGGATTGCTCTATCAACAACTCAACATTATTGTTTGCGGTAAGTGCATAAACCTCAAACAGGGAGTTGTTTTCATAAATCACCTCTAGTGCCTGAGTACCGATTGAACCGGTTGATCCTAAAATGGCTATTTGTTTTTTCTGTTCGTTTAACATGGTAACATGTTAGAATATTATTACTTCTTCCGGATCGACTGGCTTTCCTTGTTTCCACAATTCAAAGTAAAACTGGCTTCCAACCTTCTTTCCTGTTGCATCCCCTGTTATAGCAATGCTTTCACCCGCTTTTACCTCATCCCCTACTTTCTTCAACACACGGGTATTATTTTTGTATATCGAAAGATAATTATTTTCATGTTGTACCTGTACCACCCATCCATAATCAAATGTAAAGGCAGCATATACAACCGTTCCTCCTAAAACACTGACCACACTTTCGTTCGGGGAAGTAATCAGGTAAATGCCATATTTTTCTTCCCCCAGGTTAAACGAGGAGGAAATTACCCCGCGTGTTGGCCTGAAGAATACATACGAATTTTCTGTTGGTTTGGTATCAATACTTGCCAGGTTGTATTTCTCTTCTTTCTCGAAATTTTCTACGAACGTTTTTTCCTTTTTCGATTTTTCCATTAGAATCCTTGCCCGTTGTTTCAGTGCTATGGAATCGAGCGAAGCAATCGAATCAGGATCCATTTTCCCTGTTATGATCCCTTTTATAATATCAACATATCCTTCCTGCAGGTCAACTTGTTGAACCAGCGAATCCGTGCGCATCGATTCCTTGATGATACTCGAACGGTTTCCCGTTTCCCCGTAACCCGGCAAATAGCGGCTTATCGGGGTGGTGAAAATAAGTATCGTAAGTAGGATAAACGTAAGCAGGATAAACGTAGACCCAAGCATAAACACACTAAAGCGGGACAAGCGTACATGCCACGATTCTTCAAGTGTATTTTCATTCAGTATTGAAACCCGATATTTAAAACGTAGTTTCGCAATAAATGGTTTGAGTTTATTTGTCTTTTTTTTCATTGGAATATCTTCCTTACAGCCAAAAGTGTACAAAAGTAGCGAAATTCAATACACAAACAAAATGCTATTTTTCATAAATTGTGGAAATAATTCAATTCCTTGTAGCAGTTTCTTTTTTTTGTGCCTTTATTGTTCATTTTTATTACTTTTGTCCTAAATTGGAACATAAAATAACCAAACCATGAAACGAATCGGGATATTATCAGATACACACGGAATGCTCGACGACCGAATTCTGGAACATTTTGCCAATTGTGATGAAATATGGCATGCCGGTGACTGGGGTTCAATGGATGTTGTCAACCGCTTACGGGCTTTTAAACCTCTTCGTGGTGTGTGGGGAAATATCGATGGGTATGATATCAGGGCCATCTTTCCACAACATAACAGGTTTATGTGTGAAGGAGTAAAAGTATGGCTCACTCACATTGGCGGGTATCCAGGCAACTATGATCCTCTGGTGCGTCCTGCCATCTTCCAGCAACCACCTAAACTCTTTGTGTGTGGACATTCGCATATCCTGAAAGTCCAGAACGACAAAAAGCTTGATCTGTTGCATATCAATCCAGGTGCTGCAGGAAAATATGGCTTTCACAAAGTACAAACCCTTATCCGGATAGAAATAGATGGTGAAAAGATCCAAAACCTCGAAGTTATTGAATTAAAACCCAAAGATGTAAAATCATTATAGCACTCAAAACGGCTCTTTTCGGTCTTTTCCAGTCAAACAACAACGCTTTCGTGTACTTCTTTCGACGAAAGCGTTGTTGTATATACCGGGAAATGCGTTTATCACTATTTCTCTACCCAAACATGGGTGATTTCTCCAAATACATAGTTGCGATAATCGCTTTCTTTTTTGTAAGCTTCCTTTAAATAATCTTTAGCTTCCTGTGCGTAAAAATCATCGGGATTAGGGGTAGTGATTTGCGTTAATTTACATTCAAAAATTAGTCTGGCTTCTTTGAAAGTCACATCTCCGTACGGAGTTTGAACAGGTGTCAGTTCCACTTCTTTCATTTTCTCACTATCTCTTCCTGATTTACTTCCCAAAAAGTATATTTGCTCCTTATATTCATTTGGGAAGTAAGACAGCGTATAGGTTTGCTCCTTTTGAATCATTTCAAGCGTATAACGGTCTGACCGAATAAGACACCAGATGGTTGGTTTCCTGAAAAGAAGCCCCATCCCACCCCCACTGCCTGTCATCGAATTAGATTGATCTTCCTTGCCAGCAGTAATAACATAAAAATCTTTTCCTACCAATGTAAATACATTGTCGGTGATCTCTTCCGGAGAAATTTGTTTAAATAATTGATTAAAATTCATCTCTTTGACATTCATAGGTTATGTTTTTTTCAGTGACATTATTTTTATCTTTTAAATCTCTATTTGATTCACTTTTTACTGTCAGTTAAATTGACAATGCAAAATTACTGGATATTTTAGAGATAAAATAACTACATTTGACACATTAATAGTCGTAAAAGACTTCATATGGAAAAAGACAACCAACAAACAGAACCGAATATCCTAAAAAGACTCGCTCATTTATTAGGGACGGAAGTAAAAAACAGAAGATTAGAAATCCCTGAGAAATTTGGGAAGGGTTATTGCGCTGGATTCGTTTTTAATGAGCATATCCGTATGTTCATCTTCAATTACGAACTAAAAGAGGATTTAGTTATTGAAAATCCTGATATTAATATTCCTATGAGAATGATCCTTTTTAAGTTTCAAAACATTTTTCCTGATATTGAAACAGATTCCACGGGCAAACATTTAAAGGCAATACCTTCCGTTTTAATTGCGACCCGTAGAATGAATGCCGATGTTGTTATACCCATTCATACAAACACTTCGACTATTAATATAGAAGTAGATGCTGCTTATTTGAACAGTCTATTTGATTTATCTGAAAAATCACCTGTTTTGCAAAGTCTGTTGCAGAATACGCAGCCCTTGCTATTTGAACAAATGATGTTTCCTTCGTTGCAGAAAATTGTGGATGAAATCGTGAATGAATCGGTTGAAGAAACTTTTGAACTGTTTTTTCTAAGGGTTAAGGCAGAAGAACTGATCTGCCGTTTATTAATTGAACTGGAAAAGCGGGATGAAAAACATCTGTATGCATTGAACAGTCAGGATATACAAACTATTTACACTGTAAAAGATCAAATGCTTGAACATCTGGAAACTCCACCTGTTATGAATAAATTGGCAGAGTGTGCCAATATGAGTCCATCCAAACTGAAACGTTTATTCAGGCAAATCTTCGGCAACAGCATTTTCAGTTATTATCAGGAATTCAGGATGAAAGAAGCCGCCCGGTTATTGAAAGAGGAAAAGCTATCTGTTTCAGATGTAGGGTATCAGCTTGGATTTACCAATCTAAGCCACTTTTCCAGAGTCTTTAAGGAACATATCGGGTTAAAGCCCAAAGAATATAGCAGGTCTTAGAACTAGAAACCATAAAGGCTTCAGGGTGATCAATTATTTTATATTACAATTTCTCCTTACGCTCCAACAGTACCAGTCTTCACATCTCCGGCCCGCTTATAATTGGCAATAATGACTCCATTTGGCGTAATAGTACTCTCTGTTAATGTAAATGCTGCTGCAATCGTGCCATTATCAAATAATTTTTTCCCTTTACCAAGAGTCAACGGATTAATCAAAAGCCAGAATTCGTCCACTAAGTCATTCTTAAGTAACGACTGAATAAGATTACTGCTGCCCCAAACTTTAATGTCAGAACCTTCTGAATTTTTGAGTTCTTCAATATCTGTCAGACTTTCGAGGAGCACTGAGTTTTTCCATCTGTCAGCTATCTGGTCTGATTTTTTTAGGGTTCTGGACATAACATATTTGGTAACATCGCTGATACCCGGCCATACGTCTTCATGCTCCGGCCAGTAGTTAGCAAAAATATCATAGGTCTTTCTGCCCAACAGAAGATCGGCTGGTTTCAGGAGTTTTTCCATAAACTTACCGGAAGCTTCATCCTGATACGGTGCAGTCCAGCCTCCATACTTGAAACCGTCTGAGGTATCTTCATTCGGACCACCAGGCGCCTGAATAACACCATCCAGGGTAATAAACGATAGAACAATTAGTTTTCTCATATTCCTATAGCTTACTAGTAGCACCAACTAATTTTTGACTATTTCTCAATCTTCCACGCCTGAAAGCAAAGTGCCTACTTTAATCACCTGTCAGATTCCTGGAAGTGGAAGTAGAAAAAAAACAAAGGGGATAAAAGTTTTGTTCACTTCATCCCCTTAATTTATTAATATCAGTTAGTTTTATCCTCTATGCCTGAATAAGAAAAGTTTATATTTTTATCTTATTATACATATCAGTCAATGAAGTTAGATTCGTTGAGTTTAATGTATACTCCAGTTTGGTTCCATTTTCTAATTCGAGAGGAATGATGTAACAATATGGCTTGCTGTCTAAATAAAACATTTTAGAGACTAACCACATTTTTGTTTTTGGCTTCGTATTATCTGCCACAGTGCTTAGCACAAATACATCTTTTGTTAATAAATAAAGTTCACTTCCTCTCACGCCAGCGAATAAGCGGTCCCAGGAGACTTTAATAGCGACATTCGTTTTTAATGTCTTTTCCTTTTCATCACTTGTCTTTTTCAACTGTTCCGTTAAATAGGCCAGGTTAAACTTTTGCTTAAACTTTTCAGCAGGATTAAAATCCAGCAACCCTATTTGAATCGCCTCAGGATTTAATTCAGGGAGATTAAAATGAATTTTCACATCCCATTGATACGTGTAGTTTTGTGCTTTTTGTATCGTTGCAATTTCTTTTGTTTGTGCAAAGGTCATCGTTGACAAAGTTGTCAATGCAAACAGAATAATCAATTTTGTCTTCATACGTTTAGCTTTTTAAAAGTCATAATTATCGTTTAGTTATCGAAAATCGTATTATTAAATTGCTAGACAGGCCTGCCTGAGCAGACATGAAATTTTGATTCTTTTTCTATTGTCCTTACATGGGGTACAAATCCAAACAGGATTGCTTATTTTGTTCTTGCTTCAATCAACTCAATTATCTTCTTATTTCTACTTTTCTTTGCGAGTTTAAGACTTGAGTTTCCTTTTTCATCGGTAAAAGTAACTAAAGCACCATTTTGTAACAGAAGTTCAACAATGTTAGAATTCTTATTCAGTATTGCTTGATTTATGGCGCATTCTTTGTCATGCCCTGAGGCATATGCATTTACATCAGCCTTCTTCTCTATTAAAAATTTTACCAGGTCATAATGATCACTTCTTGCTGCTTGTATGATTGGTGTAATCTGGTCATCGGGTGTATCCTCTATGTCAGCTCCTTTTTCAAGTAAATACGAAACCAAAGTAATTGATCCTGTTTTGCAAGCAAATCTGATTGGTGTCTGGTTTCCGGCATCTTTACACTTTCTATTCAAGTTTCCACCATTTTCAACAATGAGTTTAACAAACTCAAATGAATTTTCCTGACTTGCAAAAAAAATAGGTGTCGCATCACTATTTCTCGCTCTCAAGTCTACATGCCCACCATATTTTATCAAAATTTTCCCGACTTCTACATTATTTTCTCCGGCGGCTATATACATTAAAGTAACACCTGATTTATTTAATTGATCCGGATCAGCCCCGTTTTTTAATATTGATTCAATCTGTTGTAAATTCTTCTGCTTGTACGCATCAAATAATTCCTGGGACATTGCATGAAAAGTGATGAATGTAAATAAGCATGTTAGAATTGTCTTCATATTGTTTTTTATAATGTTTGAGGACGTCCAAATATTCGTTATTAAATGGACTTATTTGAATTATATCATCAACAGATTTTCGGGCATATCCTCTATATAATCAAGCATTTGCAATGCTATTTATTCTAGCCCTCAAAAATACAAAACAGTTTTAACAACAGCAATCATTTGAGCGACTTTTTTAAAATAAACTTACAAACTAGAATTGAGTCATACATCACTTGTCCTCAAATATCAACAGGCAAAGAGCTTTCAGGCTAAAACAACCTTTTCAATTATGCTGTAGTTCTAAATCGAATCCTCGAGGAGGATTTATAAGCAGTGCTAATATGCAGTGGTTTCATTTTAATATGGTTAATAATAAAAAAAAATCCCTTGCCGGATTTCGACAAGGGATTTTATGTGCATGAATTATGAATTATTAGTTATGAATTATTTCACTCCGTTCATCAGCTTCTGCAACCACTTGGATAGTCCGAAAAGAATAATGGCAGCTACCCCCGACATGATGACAAAGAACATGAAGAAATCGTACAACGTGGTGATATGATATCCCATTAATACTTTTGTTTTGCCTGCCTCCGGATAATATCCGCTCAGCATTCCGGCGAACTTATTGGCTGTGGCATTCGACATATACCAAACGCCCATCAGCAAGGAGGCAAAACGCATGGGAGCAAGTTTATTAACCATCGATAATCCGATAGGAGAAAGCATTAATTCACCCATTGAATGGATAAAATACAGACTCGTCAGCCAAAGGATACTTACTTTCATGCCCGGAGCTGCATCTTTCACGCCCAACGCAATCACCAGGTAACCCAGTGCCAGTAAGAATAATCCCATTGCTTGCTTGATCGGTGATGCCGGATCCAGGTTCTTTCGCCCTAATTTAGTCCACAACATGGAAAGAAGCGGCGCAAAAAGGACTACAAATACAGGGTTGAACGACTGGAACCAACTGGCAGGCATAACCCAACCAAGTATATTACGGTCGGTTTGCTCATCGGCAAAGAATGTCAGTGATGCACCTGCCTGTTCGAATGCCGACCAGAAGAATATCACGAAGAAAGCGATGATATAAATTACCCATACACGTTGCCGTTCAATTTTAGTCAGCGAACTGTCCGATATTACATAAGCAGGAATAATGATACATAAGGAGAAAATGACAGCACCGATTATGTCAAATGAAAATCCATAGTGAAATACGGAGTAAAGTACGATTGTACCAATAGCCCATTTCACGAATGCAACCAGGTTTTGTTGGTTACTTTTCTCAGGGGCAGTTTCTTTTTCCGATTTATGAGCCTCTACCTTACCTGCAGCAACTACTCCCAGTTGATCACCATTCGGACTTATCAGGTATTTATTTTTCCAACCCACAAACAGGATCAGACTGCACAACATACTCAGGGCAGCAGCCAGGAATCCCCATTTGAAATCTGCAGCATTACCGGTATCTCCAACGAAACCGCATAGCAATGGTGCAATAAATGCCCCTACATTGACACCCATGTAAAAGATGGTGAATGCTGAATCAAGGCGTTTATCCCCTCGTTCATACAGTTGGCCGACAATGGCAGTGATATTCGGTTTAAAAAATCCATTACCAAAGATAAGCAATGCCAAACCGCCGTACATCAGCCATCGTGCAATTTCACCACTCTGGTAATTCATGGCACTGATAAACATAAATACCTGCCCCAGCATCATCATCACCGCTCCCCAAAAGATAGAACGTCGCATTCCCCAGAAGTGATCGGCTACATAACCGCCAATCAGTGGAGTCAGGTACACCAGTCCTGTGTAATTACCATAAATGGTTGAAGCAAGTTGTTTATCCATCATCAATGCTTTGATGAGGTAAAGAGTGAAAAGTGCACGCATTCCGTAATAACTGAAACGTTCAGACATTCCGGTAGCGAAAACAAAGTATAGTCCTTTCGGATGACCTTGTTTAGGTTCAGTAGTTGACATAAATTAGTTGTTTATTATTTTAGCAGATTGAATAAAACGGACGCAGTTGATTTCACGTCACGGTGTTTAGAAACCCCCGGGTCACTTAGAGTATACAAAAATAGACTTTTTGATCGAAACACAGGGCAATTTAGCACATAGAATTTTATTCCTATTCAAATAAACAGCAGAATATCGTATTTATGTCAGTTATTCTGTCATATCTATATGTAAATTCATTTTAAACTTACAATCGGATATTATTACCGGATTCTTTCCAACATAAATTCAACAGACATCTGTATCTGTAAATAAAAAAACACCTGCACAACAAACTGTGCAAGTGTTTTCTGATCACTACATTACAAACTAACTAACTAAAAAAAACACACTAAAACTATTAATCAGGTTTTATTTCCTCCATAATTTAGTCATTTCTTCCAATGTCTTTCCTTTGGTTTCAGGAACCATCTTCCATACAAAAACAGCTGAAAGAACACTCATCACACCATATAGACAATACGTAAAGGTCATGCTAATGGATTGGAGTGCAGGAAAACTGGAAGATACTATAAAATTCGAAATCCATTGTGCAGCTACAGCAATTGCAATAGCTTTTCCGCGTATTGTATTCGGGAAGATTTCTGAAATTAGCACCCAGCAGATTGGGCCCCATGACATCATAAACGAAGCCGAATAGATTACAATGAAAATCAATGTACTTACCCCTATTATTTGCAGGTAAGCCAGCAGACCAATGGCAAACATACCAATGGCCATACCCACCGAACCGATAATCAGTAAAGGCTTACGTCCGAATTTATCCACTGTAAAGATAGCCACCAGGGTGAAAATGATATTGATAAAGCCCATGATAACCGTTTGGTACATGGCTGCATCGTTTCCAAATCCAAGTCCTTTGAAAATAGTCGGTGCATAATACAGCACAACATTAATACCGACAGCCTGTTGAAATACAGATAGCAAAATGCCTATCACCAATACTTTCCAGCCATAAGCCAGGACCTTTTCTATTTTCTCATGGGCAGAATCCTTGATATCCTGTAAGATTTCTTTAGCCTTATTGGATCCGTTTATTTTACCCAGGATATGCAGGGCTTTTTCTTCCTGACCAATCAAAGCAAGGTGACGAGGTGTTTCGGGTACAAAAAACAAGAGGATACCAAACACGGCTGCAGGTACTGCATTGGATGCAAACATATAACGCCATCCGGTTGCATCAATCCATTCCTGTGATTGTCCTTTAGTAATAAAATAATTTACAAAATAAACGATCAGCATACCGAAGATAATGGCAAACTGATTCCATGAAACCAGTTTTCCACGTATTTCAGCAGGAGCAATTTCTGCGATATACATAGGACAAATAGCTGAAGCCAGGCCAACACCGATACCACCAATCACACGGTAAACGTTGAATGCCAACAGTACCGATACCGAACTATCCCCTTTGGCAAAGAAGAAGAATTCGGGATATGCAGCACCACATGCGGATAAAAAGAACATGATAGCAGCAAAAAGCAGGGAGTTTTTACGGCCCATCTTTTCGGCAAAAATACCGGATATTGAGCTCCCGATAATACAACCGATCAGTGCACTCGAAACGGTTGCACCGTGATAGAAGGTGGCCATGCTACCAAAAGTAGCTTCATTCAGGTGAAAAACAGTTTTCAATGAATCAACAGCGCCTGAAATAACCGCTGTATCATACCCAAAAAGCAAACCACCCAGGGTAGCCACTAATGTTATACCGAAAATGTAAAGTTTACTTCCGTTATGTGTATCCATATTTATTAGAATTAAGGAGTAAGGAGTAAGAGGTAAGGAGTAAGTAAACAATCTACTTGCCTCCTACTTTCTTACCTCTTGCCTCTGTTTAAATGTACATATTTACAATAGCTTCGTAAAGTTCTTGTTTCCCGCTGATTTGTGCCGGTTCGTCTTTTGATTTAGCATAAGCAACACACTCTTCGAACGATAATTTTCCTTCTTCAAATTCCTTGCCTTTTCCGGCATCGTATGAAGCATAACGGTCAGAAACCATTTTCTTGTAAGGAGATTTTTCCAAAATAGCAGCTGCAGCTTCCAATGCACGGGCCATTACATCCATACCTGAGATATGAGCAATGAACAAATCATCCAGGTCTGTAGAATTACGACGTATTTTAGCATCGAAGTTTGTACCGCCACCCTGCATGCCGCCGCCCTGAAGGATCACAAGCATAGCCTGGGTCAATTCAAAAAGATCGATAGGGAACTGGTCTGTATCCCATCCGTTTTGAACATCACCACGGTTTGCATCGATAGCACCAAGCATACCTGCATCCACAGCACATTGCAATTCGTGTTCAAAAGTATGACCGGCCAACGTGGCATGGTTTACTTCAATATTGATTTTGAAATCCTTTTCCAAACCGAATTCTTTCAGGAAGCCGATTACTGTTTCAGTATCCACATCATATTGATGTTTCATTGGTTCCATTGGTTTCGGCTCAATCAGGAATACTCCTTTGAAACCTTTTGCACGGGCATAATCACGGGCTTTGGTCAACATAATACCCATGTGTTGTTTTTCACGTTTCATATCGGTGTTCAACAACGACATGTATCCTTCGCGTCCTCCCCAGAATACATATGCCTTACCACCTAATTCGATCGTAGCATCAATGGCATTTTTAATCTGAACCATTGCACGGGCTGCTGCATCAAAGTTAGGGTTTGTGCTGGCTCCGTTCATATAGCGGGCATGAGAGAATACATTGGCAGTACCCCACATAAGTTTGATCCCTGTTTCAGCTTGTTTTTGTTTGGCATATGCAACGATGGCCTTAATATTGGCTTCATATTCTTCAATGCTGTTTCCTTCGCTGATTAAATCGATATCATGAAAACAATAATATTCAATGCCGGTTTTTGTCATGAATTCAAAACCTGCATCCATTTTATCCTTAGCAGCCTGCAAAGCATCAGCAGCTCCTACCCATGGATGAACCTGTGTTCCGCCTCCAAATGGATCACCACCTTCGGCACACATTGAATGCCACCAGGCCATACAAAATTTAAACCATTCTTTCATTGGTTTACCGTAAACCACTTTTTCAGCATCATAATGATGGAATGCCAACGGGTTTTTACTTTCTTTTCCTTCAAACTTGATTTTTTCCACGGATGGAAAATAAACTTTTGCGCTCATAATTTTTTGTTATTAATAGTTACACTTTCTTTAGTTATATTTCAAATGGTAAATGGTAAATTATAAAATAGTAAATCAAATATATTTTTCCCACTGTTCGTATGCTGCCATGCTTGCTGCAACGTTTTCGGGTTCTGGAGTTACAATAATAATTTTCTTCAGGGTAGCAAAAGCTTCCTCCGCATTCTTGTAAATCCCGGCTCCAATTCCGGCTCCACGAGCTGCACCTACCGAACCATCGGTGTTATACAATTCAATGGTTGCTCCTGTTATATTAGCCAGCGTCTGCCTGAAAATAGGGCTCAGGAACAGGTTGGCATGTCCGGCACGGATTGTCTTTGTTTCAATACCCATCTGGTTCATGATGTCCATACCGTATTTAAACGAGAATGCAATTCCTTCGTGGGCTGCACGGGCCAGGTGGGCTTTGGTGTGACGGTTGAAGTTGATACCATGTATCGAACAGTTAGGTTCCTGATTTTCCAGTACACGTTCGGCACCGTTTCCAAAAGGAATTATGCTAA
>Ga0302215_10000300_pt1 | contig 37115 bp, 38 predicted proteins | sample II_Fen_N3_1_FD_194580 | JGI IMG/M metagenome (GOLD analysis project Ga0302215, IMG submission 194580) | Peat permafrost microbial communities from Stordalen Mire near Abisko, Sweden - II_Fen_N3_1 | ecosystem: Environmental > Terrestrial > Soil > Wetlands > Permafrost | place: Sweden: Abisko... | reverse complement strand
ATGGATAAAGAATCTATATTATTTTTAAATAACTTTCCTCCTTTTTCATGTAAAGCAGGTACCCGCAGGTCCATGTAGACGTAATAGGTTGGAATGGAACTCGCCATCAACCTACCATCACAGGCATAAATATTTCCTCTGTTCGGCTTAACAACAATGTTGGTTTTGATATTTTGCGCTGCTAATTCCATCCATTTGTCGTGCTCCACGAATTGAATGACCAAAATCCGGTAGATTACCAGAAAAAATGAAAGGCATATAATAGTATATACTATGCCAAAACGGAGAACTATATTTTTTCGTTTATCTGACATTTATTTCTTGGGTATACTATCTTCTATTACAAAAGGGGGAGTAGTTGATTGAACCAGGCTTATTCCACTCGCATTCACTTTATCCATAACATTCGATTGTCTGCTGATCTCCATTAATTCCGCCGAAATTGTCAATGATTCATATTTCACATCAAGAATTTTCTTTTTCAAATCAATTTCCTTTGCCAGTTGGGTTTCGCAATAGAAACGGTTATCTACATACAAAAAGGTCAATGCTGCGATCATGATCAATAAACCATATTGCTTTTTTAAATATTTTTTGGTCAGAATATTCCCGTTCAGTATATCCCTGACTGTACTAGACTTAATATCCGAGAAATCTTCACTTCCCCGAATAGCATCTGTTATTTTTTTAAAAAAGCTCATTTTATTTTTTTGCATACTCTCCATTTTTTTCGGAAGCTAATGCTGAACACCCTTATTCTTATTCCCCACTACCTACAACCTACTACCTACTATCAACTACTTCTTTAAAATCGTCGCGATTCTCAGCTTTGCACTTCTGGCACGTGGATTCCGCTCAACTTCTTCTTCACCGGCAATGATCACTTTCGTATTGACGGCCTTCAACGGCGCTAACACATTGCCAAAAAAATCCTTCTCTATTTTTCCTTCAAAATTACCACTTCGGATAAAATTTTTCACCAACCGGTCTTCCAGTGAATGATATGTCAGTACCACCAGTCTCCCTTCCGGCTTCAATACCTCAAGACTTTGTTCCAGCAGCGATTTCAGAACATCCATCTCTTTGTTCACTTCTATGCGTAATGCCTGAAAAATACGTGCCATGTCTTTCTTTTCAGTCTCACGCCCAATATGTGGCTTCAACAATTCAATAAACGGGAAAATCATCCTGAATGGTTTTTGTACCCGGGTATCAACAATCATTTTGGCAATTTTACGAGAATTACGTAACTCACCGTACAAATAAAACACATTAGCCAGCTGTTCTTCGGAATAGGTATTGAGCAAAACAGCTGCCGAAAGTGGTGATTTTGTATTCATCCGCATATCCAGCACACCATCAAACCTAAATGAGAAGCCACGTTCGGCTTCATCAAAATGATGTGATGATACACCTAAATCAGCCAGAATACCATCTACTTTCTCAATATTATGATACCGTAAGAAGTTTTTCAAATACCTGAAATTACTTCGAACAAAAATAAATTTGGGATCTTTAATGACATTTTTAATCGCATCTTCATCCTGATCAAACCCAACTAATTTTCCTTTCTTTCCTAAACGGGTTAGTATTTCAAGCGAATGACCGCCACCTCCAAAAGTAACATCCACATAGATGCCATCAGGTTTAATATTCAACCCTTCGATGGTTTCAGGTAGTAATGCAGGTGTATGATATGCTGTTTCAGTCATTTAGTTTGTTTTTTATATAAATCCTTTAGCGAAACGAAAATAGTCAATTTTAAAGGATTTTCCTTTTAAATCTTAAACTTATAACTATTTTTTCAACATCCGCTCTTTCAACAATGCGGCAAAATCCGAAGGACTCAATCGTGCCTGTTCATATTTCGATTTGCTCCATACGGCAAAGCGATCAATCATGCCTACAAACAAAACATCCGAATTTTCAACGCCTATTGCCTGCAAGTTCTTTTTCGAAATCAATACACGTCCCTGGGAGTCAATATCCAGCCATTCAGCATCCGATACAAATTGCATCAATAGTAGTTGATCTACGGAATTCCATTCATCCAGCTTTGATTTGAAATCCTCCACCTTTTCGTTCCATACACTTTCCGGAAATATTACCAAACAATCATTTTCAGCATCTTTACGCATAACAACCCGCTCTTTTTCACCAGCCGGCAATAATTTGCGATAGGCAGAAGGGATAAAGATTCTTCCTTTTACATCAGCTTTTGCTTCGTATTTACCTATAAATGTTGACATAATAATTCGGGTTCAATTTTACAACGGTAAAAGTATAAAATTAATTTCATATCCCCCACATTTCCCCACAAATTATTTATCAACAATTTATCATTGTTAATTGTATAGATTTAAACAACTTATCAACAGTATGTCAACAACTTTAAGTTACTGCAAATAGAACTTATACTCCTCATTATATTCATCTTATACAATACAAAATTCAAAACCAATCAAAGAAAAATAAAAGTGGGGAAAAGTATTAACTTTTTTCTTCTTTTTCGCTTTAAACTGATAAAATCACAAGTTACCTGATGATTATATTGAGTTTTGATCTCCAGGTTTTTCAACTTCAATTTGAGGAAAATACAAAATCTTCGATAGTATGTTTTCACTATGCCGAGACTATCAGTTCAGTGTTCGCTCTCGGTCTCCTGACAATTCCCTTGTAAATCATTATTTCATTGTAAGGTTTATGAATCTCCGTGCAACCAGACAGATAACAAAAATAACAAAGCCCTGAAACTTTTATTCATAATGCATTTTTTTGTACATTTGTAGTCATTAGCAAAAAAAATAACTTGTATACATGAGTAAGTCAAAAAAAATTACCATTGATATTGAAAAAGTACTGAGAAACAAAGCCCCAAACTTCCATGTTCCTAAATTTATTGTCAATTACCTTAGGAAAATAATACATGAAAAGGAACTCAATGATTTTTTAAACAAGAACCCCGGTATAAAAAACATTGAATTTATTGAGGCTGCATTTGAGTATTTGCATGTTACTACAAGCATTGTTGGAGAAGAGAATCTTCCACATGGAAGTACCTATATTTTTGCAGGAAACCATCCGTTGGGTGGATTGGATGGCATAACAACCGGATATTTACTCGCGAAAGAGTACGACAGTAAAATCCGTTTCTTTTCGAATGACATTCTTATGAACGTTGAACCTATGCGCGAAATGTTTGTGCCTGTTAATAAGGTTGGCAACCAGAGTAAAAACCATGCTACCTTAATGCAGGATTTGTATGAATCAGAGAATAGCTTGCTGACTTATCCTGCAGGAATCTGCTCACGAAAAGTGAAGGGTAAAATTACAGATCTGGAATGGAAGAAAAACTTCATCACCAAGGCTATTGAATACCAACGGGATGTTGTCCCTATCTACTTTGAGGGCCGTAATTCCAATTTCTTTTACAACCTGGCAAACCTCCGTAAATTTTTCCATATCAAAATCAACATCGAAATGATGTACCTGGTAAACGAAATGTTTAAACAAAGGGGGAAGCATTTTACCATAAAAATAGGGAAACCAATTCCATGGGAGACTTTCGACAAATCGAAAAGCCAACTGGAATGGGCTAAATGGGTAAAGGAAATCGTTTATAACATGGAGTGACAAACGGGGATTCGTTGAAATAAAACCGGCAATTCAACAAAATACTAGAAATCATCTTCTATTTCATTCGGATCAACATCAAAAGGTCCCACTCCGGGAGGATTAAAGAGTCCCCAACGATCGATACTATAGTTCCACTTGTCAAAGCCTGCTACCCATTCAACAAATAGTAACCTGTATTCTTCGATAAGATCCCTTACCATTGAATAATACTCGACATATTCAAAACCGAACATTTCCAGGGAATGATTCTGTAACATCAAATCCCGGGCCGATTTTCGAATAATAGCAGCATTTTCCATGCGGATATCGTACAAATCACCTCCTTCAGCATTGGCAATCTTTGCAGTCAGCATATAGGCATCTTCGAGCATAAACTCTTTTACGAATTGCAAATGATCGTCCTCATCGGATATAAGATCCGCTATTTGCCTTACGAGGTCTACGATCTCCTCACCTTTTTTAAACAAAGGCAGTTGTTGAATTCTTGCGTGGTCATCTTCTTCAAACATAATTATTTAAAAGATTAAATGATTAGACAATATCTTCATATCATAGAAAGCAACCCTGATTCATTCTGAGGAGTTAATCCACTGAAACCTACAAATCCAGCAGCCCTTCCGGTAAGCGGACATAAATAATCTTTTTATCGTGGTCGATATTCTCGATATATTCTTCACCCGCAGGAATCAGCAACTCATCATCTGTGGTAGGTATTACAAAAAGCACATTTTCTGTTGTCTGGTCAACTTCTGAGATAACCCCAAGCAATCCTTTTTCGGCATCAACAAGGCTAAACCCGACAAAGTAATCAAGCTCAATTTCCGTATCTTCAACCTTCTCAAGAAATTTCTTAGGTAGATATATTGTCAACCCGTAAAAAGCACGTGCCTGCTCTTCAGTCTTAATCCCGTCGAGTTTCATTAACCCGGTAGTACTACCTTTAAAGCGATATTCATCGAGAAAGAAAGGAACAAGAAGTCCTTCCATCTCAAAAACAAAATAGGGTATTTCTTCCCGGTCAAAAATATCGGAAGTAAAGGAAAATGACATTTCACCACTTACACCATGCGGTTTATTGATTTGTCCAATTGGGAAAACGTCAGATTTAGATATCATTGAATTATTTTTAGTATTTATGCGTTTAATATTTGAGAAACAAATCAACAAATAAACAGTTCCATCTTTTTAAATGGAACTACTGTAGTTTATTTTTATTGACTTAGACCGGCAATTAAATTGATGGTCAATGCCACTACAAAAGTGTTCAATACAAAAGAAAGCAGTCCGTGAAACAACGTGATCCGCCTTATTTTACGGGAAGTAACCGATATATCAGAGACCTGGAAAGTACAACCTAATCCGAATGAGAAATAAGCAAAATCAAAGTAGTCAGGCTCCTCATCACCAGGGAAATTAAGGCCTCCATGAATTTCAGGTTCACCTTTTTTCAATGAATCGTAAAACTTGTGGGCGTAGTGAAATATATAAATCGTATGCACCATAACCCACGACAGTATCAAACCTAAAATACAGGTTGGAAGGAATAACATGCTATGACGGATTGCTGAATCTTTTGAAACAATAATAAGCAACACGGTTAAGAGCCCGGCAAACGATGATATCAGTACCATAAAAAACACAAAAGCCACACTCCCATCATCCTCTTTCGCTTTTTTCCTGATTTGAGCTACAGAACGTTGAACTACAACTATCCAGCTACAGATCAGGAAAGACAATGTAAAAACGATCCAGGAAGTCATTGCAAGCAACAAAACACTTATTTGCTCCTCATACATGAATGCAAATGGCAAGAGAGCCAATCCAATGCTAATGCACAGGCGGGCTAATGGATGCATCCTCAAGAATATATTACTACGTTCCGGCATATTTTTAAATAGTTAATTCTTGATTAATTCATGACATATCTGCCATAATGATGAACAACAAACTGTTATCCATTAAAAGTACAAGGATTTCAGTCAAGCATTGTTACCCAGTTGTGTGTATCCGGTTCATCACCATATTGAATGGCACGAAGTTTCTTATACAGCTTTTCGCATATAACACCCGGCTTCCCATCAGGCGAAAATACATATGATTTATTTTCGTCAATATCATCAATCCTTTGGATAGGACTAATCACAGCTGCAGTGCCACAGGCTCCGGCTTCTTCAAAAGTACTAAGCTCTTCTACCGGTATTGCACGGCGTTCCACCTTCATACCCATATCCTCTGCCAGTACCATCAAACTCTTATTAGTTATTGAAGGCAGGATAGATGTGGATTTGGGGGTTACATACGTATTCTCTTTAATACCGAAAAAGTTGGCAGCTCCACATTCATCAATATACTTTTTCTCTTTGGCATCAAGATAGAATACGGCAGAGTAGCCCATATCATGTGCCTTTTGACCTGCAACAAGGCTGGCAGCATAATTGCCACCTACTTTATAGATACCTGTACCAAGGGGTGCAGAACGGTCGAATTGACGCATAATGGCAAAAGGAGTTGTTTGAAAACCACCTTTAAAATAAGGTCCTACGGGCGAAACAAAGATAATAAACAGGTATTCCGTTGCAGGCTTTACCCCTACCTGTGCACTGGTACCAAAAAGAAACGGACGGATATACAATGAAGCACCCGATTCATAGGGTGGTACAAAACGCTCATTTAATTTGACAGCCTTCAAAACGGCCTCTTCGAATTTTTCAATTGGCAATTTGGCCATCATGATCCCGTCACATGAAGATTGCAGCCGTTTGGCATTTTCTTCCATTCTGAATATCCGGATTTTTCCATCCTTACCCCTAAATGCTTTCAATCCCTCGAATGCTTCTTGTCCGTAATGCAGGCACGTAGCAGCCATGTGCAGGGACAAATGCTCGCTGGTACTGGTTTCAAGTTCACCCCAGACTCCGTCACTAAAAGTACAACGGATATTATAATCGGTTTTCATGTAGCCGAATGCGAGATTACTCCAGTCTATTTTTTCCATATTGATGAGTGTAATTAATTTCAAATTATGAAATATGGGTTAAACTAAAAATCGATTCATTTCCCATATTAAAAAGCAAATCGATAATACTTAAATTTGGCTGAAAACCGTACCGTTGATCAAAAACCTGATAATAGGGATTGAAATTTACAGATTGATTTTCTTTCTTAGGATGAATGGTTTCCCTTAAATCAGGGGATGTATCATCCAGCATATTTTTATATTCTCCGGTAAGTTGAATTTTGGTATTTAAGTTCAACAATTCCAGAATTTTTGATTGTATTTCAAGATTAAAATCCATTAAATACGTCCACTTTTTCTCATAAAAAGGTAACAAATCATCTTTGTAGTACTCAAAGAAGGGAGTCGAATTATAGGCCGATTCAATGGATCTCCAATGATTCAATTGCCAGTCGGTATGATCTGAAATCCGCACATCACACGTCAGGATTTTCTCACCGGATGCTTTTTCAACTGGAATACTCAGGGCCATTTGACCGTTTGCCGCCGCAATGATACACCTGTTCCGATAAGTTTGCTTCAAATAATAATCGTGGCTTTCAATGAAAACAACGTCAGCTTTCGCAATTTCAGAATAATATTCCACCGGAGCAAGATAGGCAGATGATAAACAAATATTTCGCATAACTTACCTATTACTCCTTACTTTTTTATTTTTAAATTATCTTTCCGCATTCTTAAAGAACCTGTTCCAACGTATTTTTCCTTCAAACCAGCCTTTATCTTTATCCAGCGACAACCAAACCATTACCGGACGACCCACAATATGATCCTCAGGAACAAAACCCCAGTAACGCGAATCGGCTGAATTGTGACGGTTATCTCCCATCATCCAGTGATAATCCATTTTAAAGGTATAGGTCTTTGTCGGTTTATCGTTTATGTAATACTCACCACTCTTCACTTCAAGTTTGTTGTTTTCATACACCCGGATAATGCGTTCATAAACAGGGAAATTGTATGTGTTCAGAACCAGGGTACTTCCTTTTTTTGGAATCCATACAGGTCCGTAATTATCACGTGTCCAGCTTTTATGGCCACCAAGAGGAAAAACATCAAACAGGTTGGATTGCTCTAATTTAATCTTAGTAATGCCGGCAACCTTTTGCATTTCACGATACGAACTCTCGTTTAACGGGAAATGATAAATAGGAAATTTAGGATCTAATCCTGACTGTTTAATTTGCTCAAGTGCCTGCTCTTTAGCCTGTTCGTTTGGCTGACTTCCAGTTAACAGCAGTCGGTCATCAACACTGATTCCAAGTTTATCCATAAGCTCAGCCGAAAACCGGGTTCCATCCGTCTGGATAAGATAATTAAACTGAATACCCGGAATTTTCTTTTGTTTTTGTCCGTTAACATAGACTTGATTGTTTCTAATCTGAAGCCAATCCCCTGATGTTGCAATACAACGTTTCACAAAGTTTTCTCGACGATCCACCGGACGATAAACAATATCTCCGAATATGTCTTTCCGTGAATTTACAACATTCCGACCATACATATAACACAGCGAATAATAATCGGGATTAGTTACCTTCATCGCCACCGTATCACCCGGAGGAAAGTTAAACACCACTATATCATCATGTTTAATACAATCAAACCCTTTTAACCGATGATAATCCCAGTGAGGATATTCAATGTAGGATTTACAATTTAATAACGGAAAAGTGTTTTGGACTAATGGAAAAGAAAGAGGTGTATTCGGAATACGCGGACCATAGCTGGCTTTGCTCACAAAAAGGAAATCGCCCACCAACAGACTTTTTTCAAGCGAAGAAGAAGGAATCTGATAATTCTGAAATAAAAAGGTGTTGATAAAATACACAGCTACCAACGCAAAGACTATGGCATCCACCCAACCCATTACACCCAGTAATGTCCTGTTTTTTGTGCTTTTCCACCAGGTCCAGGGAATGAAATGTGCTATAAACAAATCGAACACTACCGGCAGGCCTAAAAGCCACCAGTAATTGCCAACCCACAGAATAAACAGGATATAAATTAAGCTCCACACGCCTAATTTAATCCATTGTTTCAACGGGTGTTGGTAACGCGATATTTGTTTTTCATCTTTCACGATCTGTTTATTTCTATTTTATCTTTCCGCATTCTTAAAGAACCTGTTCCAACGTATTTTTCCTTCAAACCAACCTTTATCTTTATCCAGAGACAACCAAACCATTACCGGACGACCCACAATATGATCTTCAGGAACAAAACCCCAGTAACGCGAATCGGCTGAATTGTGACGGTTATCTCCCATCATCCAGTAATAATCCATTTTAAATGTATAGTTTTTTGCCGGTTTGTCGTTTATGAAATACTCATTGTTCTTCACTTCCAGTTTATTGTGTTCATACACGCGGATAATGCGTTCGTAAATTGGAAGATTGTATGCGTTTAGTGCCAGTGTCCTTCCTTTTTTAGGCATCCAAATCGGTCCGTAATTATCACGGGTCCAGCTTTTATGGCCACCTAATGGAAATACATCACCCGGTCTTTCGGAAGATTCAATGACTATTTTTGTAACTCCGGCTGTTTTTTGTAATTTATCATACGATTCCTCATTTAACGGGAAATGATAGATAGGTAATTTTGCATCTAATCCGATAGAAGCAAACTCCTTCAATAACTGCCCATCATTATACAGTTTAATATCATCCTTGCTGATATTAAATTTATCCAGCAAATCAGGGTTTAACATAGTCCCATCGGTCTGAACAAAATAATTAAACTGAATACCGGGAATCTTTTCCTGTTTCTCGCCGTTTACGAATACCTGGTTATTTTTGACTTCCATCCAGTCTCCGGCAATAGCCACACACCTTTTTACATAATTCTCACGACGATCTACAGGGCGATAAACGATATCCCCAAATTCATCCTTATTCGTATTGACTGCATCCCGTCCACGATAATAACACCACGAATAATAATCCGGGTTTTGTTGTTTCACAGCCACCGTATCGCCGGCAGGGAAATTAAAAACCACAATATCATTCCGTTTAACAGTGTCAAAACCCTTCAACCGGTGATAATCCCATTGCGGATGCTCGAGAAACGATTTACAGTTCAACAACGGGAAAGTATGTTGTACCAATGGGAAGGAAAGGGGAGTATTCGGCACACGCGGACCGTAACTGGCTTTACTTACAAAAAGAAAATCACCCACCAACAGGGTTTTTTCAAGCGATGATGAAGGAATCTGATAATTCTGGAATAAAAACGTGTTGATAAAATACACGGCTACTAATGCAAAAACTATGGCATCCACCCATCCCATTACACTCAACAACGATTTGTTCTTCGTATTTTTCCACCATGTCCAGGGGATGAAATGTGTAATAAATAAGTCGAATACAACCGGCAGACCCAAAAGCCACCAATAGTTTCCAACCCATGCAATAAATAAAATGTAAATTAAGCACCACACACTGCATTTTATCCATTGTTTCAGCGGTTGTTGGAAACGGGATGTTTGTTTTTCTGCACTCATCTTAAATCTGAATTATGAATTATGAATTATGAATTAAAATTTTAGTAAGTCTTCCATGCCCAAAAAACCTTTCTTACCGGCTGTAAATTCTGCTGCAATCACAGCACCAAGGGCAAATCCATCACGGCTTTTGGCATCATGGGTAATGGTTATGGTGTCAACCTCCGATTCATAGCAAACAGTATGTATGCCCGGAACCTGTCCGCGACGGAAAGATTTGATTGCCATTTCATTTGGATTAGTCTCGGTTTCTTTAACCCATATATTTTTACGATCCAGCTCTTCAAGGATTCCTTCTGCCAATGTTATGGCAGTACCACTGGGAGCATCAAGTTTTTGAGTATGATGTACTTCGGTGATTTCCACATCATAATTCGGAAACTGATTCATAATCCCTGCCAGGTACTTGTTTACCGCCATAAAAACATTGACTCCAAGGCTAAAATTTGAAGACCAGAAAAGCGTATTATTCCCCGTCTCAATTTCTTTTTTGAGTTGTGGAAGGTGTTCTGTCCAGCCCGTAGTGCCTGAAACAACTGCAACTCCTGAAGCAAATGCCCGGCGATAATTGCTTAAGGCTACCTGAGGCACGGTAAACTCAATGGCCACTTCAGCACTTTTGAATGCATCAGAATCAAAGTCATTGGTATTATCAACATCAATAATGGATACGATCTCATGCCCACGTTCACGTGCAATCCGCTCGATGGTTTTTCCCATTTTGCCATATCCTATCAAAGCTATTTTCATATTTATGTTGTAAGTTGAGATAATAAAAAGTAAATAATCAGTCGTATAACGGGTGTTAAACCCGGTTGTCAATACTGTCCGGTTCCCAATAAAACCAACGTACATGCTTCTTCAGACAGTATATTGTTTTGTTGCAATAATTCTTCAAATTCAGCATTTTCAGTACCCGGATTAAAAATTACACGTGCCGGGTGTAACGAGATTATGTATTCATAATATTCCGGTTGAAATTTTTCAGACAGATAGAGGGTCACAGTATCAATCTTATCAAAAATCTTTTTCTCCGTATCAATGGTTTTACCAAAAACTACATCCGGTCGCTTTCCTATCAGTTCTATCTCATGACCGTGTGCCAACAAACGTTCTGCTGCCAGGTACGAATATCGCTCCGGATTGCTGCTTGCCCCTATAATCAATGTCTTCTTCATATTTCCCGGTTTTATCAAAAAACAGCATGTATTCTTGATTTACAGATTTACAACCATACATTCAATCTGAGCAAATAGTAAATTGTAAATGAAATAATTGTAAATAATTTTTATCCTTCACGATAATAATCAAAACACTCGAATATTTCTTCTTTTGTCGCTGTCTGATTGATGTGTATATCACCAATACCGGCAAGTAATGTGAAATTTATCTCTTTCGAATCATTCTTCTTGTCGTGAGTCATTAGCTCATAAAGCGATTCATATTCCTTGCAGCTGAACTCAAAAGCACCGTAATACTCTTTTACCAGATACTTCAAACGAAGCAATTCCTCCTTTGGGAAATCAAGCTTGATGATCGACAGATACAGCTCACAAATCAATCCCCACATAACGGCATACCCATGTAATGCCGGTTTATCGGTTTTATACGACCAACTCTCGAAGGCATGACCGAACGTATGACCCAGGTTCAGGGCTTTACGGATATTGGCTTCCAAAGGATCCTTTTTAACTATTCGCTCTTTAATCCGGATAGTTCGTTCAAGCAATGATTTTAATTCCCCGAAGTCTATTGTTTCCAGATCAAATTTCAACACATTTTCCCATTCCTCTTTTGTGTCAATCAGTGCATGCTTCACCATTTCGGCATAACCTGAACGAATATTTTTATCATCCAGTGTCCTGAAAAAGTCTACATTGATTAAAACGCTATCAGCAGGGGCAAATATTCCAATTTCATTTTTAAGACCTGAGAAATTAATACCTGTCTTTCCGCCTGTAGCAGCATCAACCGCTCCCAGCAGCGTTGTTGAAACATTGATATACCTGATTCCTCGTTTAAACGTAGAAGCTGTAAATCCACCAATATCGGTTATCATTCCACCCCCCAGGTTTATCATAAGCGACTTGCGGTTCGCACCGTTTTCACTCAGGTATTTCCATATCTCCACAGCAGAATTGATATTCTTGTTCTCGTCACCGGCCTGGATGCTGATCAAATGACATCCCTTTAATTTCTCAGACTTCATCAGTACCGGTAAACAAAGCCGTTGAGTATTTTCGTCAGTAAGAACAAAAACATTCTCAGCTATTTGATTGCCGATAGCCATGTTTAACTCTGAAATAAAATCCTCACATATTTTTGTTGTAGAATGACTCATTATTCGAAAATTAGCTTACAAAGATACTTTAATCTTTAAAATTAGCATTCAAAATACCTGTAAACTGCATGATTTTTTTGTCATTTTCTTCTTTGTTAATTATTTTAAAGGGAGATCATTGTAAGAAAGAGGCTTTAATTACTGCATATGACAAATTACTTAATTATTATCCTTATGCTTAAATTCAAATATCCAGGTGCAATTGTACGTTATGCTATCCCCGGCAGGTTGCGAAAGCCCAGCGCCAGGCAATCTTTTTTAACTGAGGTTTAAAATGTGAAACGCATCTTGATAATTCCAAATCTGTAAAAAAAAACTTATTTTTCATTTTCATTTAAATGATATCGGGATACTACCCTGGTCAAAAAATATCTTTCCTTGATCCCCTTGTTCAATAACTCTTTTACATCTTTTCAGCCTTTTGCCTCTTATAATTTACATTTGAGTCTGATCAAAGCCATAGAAGTAATTGGAACTACTAAATGTCACATTTTCAATTTATTAAATTTTTGGTATTGTTTACCTGGTCTCAAATGCCGGCATTTTGGGTAACGGTAAATAAATAGTACATCTCTTAGGTCTGTTTATCATCTGTTTTAGACCTCTTTTTCCATACAATGAAGGCACAACGTTAGCGATACGTATATAAAACGTTCCTTTTAAGATATCATTTCATATACGTTTTATATACGTATCGCTAACGTTTTATATACGTTTTACGATAAAACAGGTCTTAAAGAGATATAAAAGAGATTCCGGACAAATATAAAAAGCCAAAACTATTAAAAGCAGGCGAATGACTTAGCAATGTTTCTTCCGAAAAATGAATATAACTGATTTACAACTGATTAATAAACACATTATATTGATCGCTTATTATTTTGTTAAATAGAATGAAAAGATAGAACACATATGAATATATGTTCATATATTTGCATAAAATTTATACGTATGGAAGAAAAAGTGGATATACTCAAGATGGATGAAGCAGCTTACACGCTTAAAGCAATTTCAAACGGGACACGATTGTGTGTGATATCGTTGCTTGCGGAGCAGGAAGAATTAAACGTCTCCCAACTGGGAGAACAACTGCAATGCGAACAGTCGCTCCTCTCCCACCACCTTACCGATATGCGGGCAAAAGGAATTCTGAATTGCAGGAGGGATGGAAAAAATTGTTATTATTCACTTAAGAACAAACAAATAATTCAGATCATAGAATGTATCCGTATCTGTAATTGTGTATAAAACGAATTATTTCGGTTAATATATGAAAACATGTTTATATATACATAATTAAAAAAATCAACTAAAAAAATCGCCATGAACGTATTTATCAAAAAGAACATCCTGAAAATTATCGCCATACCGGCAGGTGGAATAGGAGGGTTTGCATATTATTATTTCGTCGGCTGTACGAGTGGCACCTGCCCGATCACTTCAAACCCATATATCAGTATTGTGTATGGAGCACTGATGGGCTATCTGATATCAGGAATGTTTAAAAAGAAGGAAAATGAAACAAATTAAAAATCTTTTCAAGGGTTGGGGTGCTACCCGCCTTATCCGGTTAGTTTTAGCAGGAGCATTAGGAATAGCGTATTACTATAACCGTGAGTTAATATACCTGTTTGCAGGAATATTATTAGGATTGCAAGCCGTATTCAATATCAGTTGTCCGGGTGGAAGTTGCAGTACAAATACAGGCAAAGAAGATAAAACCGTTGTAAAAACCGAGAAATATGAACCCACAAAATAACCGTATATGTACAGTACTTTTTTAGTTTCAACATCAGAATGCATAACCTGCAACAACCAGGTACTTAAAACACTTGGTACATTACAGGGAGTATTTGGTGCCGAAATGGACAACATTGATGGACGTATCGTGGTATCGCACACCGAAGAAGTAACCAGCAACGAAATTGAAAGCATACTGATAAAGCTTGGATTCGCGATGAGAAAAGCCGATGAGGAGCCGGTTAATGAAATAGAGACGGACGAACCTTCCATCTGGGGATGCGCACTATGACATTAAATCAACGAATCAGGTTAATTCAGTCATACATAAACACTAATTAAAATGAATATGAAAAAAATATTTTTTGCAGGTGTATTGCTTGCCTTGTCCTATCCTGCATTTGCAGGAAATAATAAAGAAAATAAATCAAAAGAAATAAATCAATCAAAAGAAGTAAAAAAAATGGGGACAATTCATTTAACAAAAGCACAATTTCTATCAAAAGTAGCAAACTACGAAGCCAATCCCACTGAATGGAAATACCTGGGTGACAAACCTTGTATCATTGACTTTTATGCAGCATGGTGTGGACCGTGTAAAACTGTAGCGCCAATACTGGAAGATCTGGCCAAAGAATATGATGGGCAAATCTATATTTACAAAATCGATACGGAAGCAGAGCAGGAACTGGCAGGGGCATTTGGCATTCGCAGCATTCCTACCATTTTGTTCTGTCCAATGGGCGAAGCACCTCAAATGGCACAGGGAGCCTTGCCAAAAGAGGCATTCAGAAAAGCGATCACAGAAGTATTATTAAAAAAATAAACCATGGGGTTGGTAATCGATAAATATTTCTGTCCTCAGAACCATACATGTCCTATTTTGCGGATATGCCCTGCCGGCGCAATTTCACAAAAGGGATATAGCCTGCCTGTTATTGATAAGGCTAAATGTACAGAATGTGGCAAATGTAAGCGGTTCTGTCCTATGGGAGCAGTTCAGCCTGGCAACTAGAAACTATTATTTATTATTTATAAATTTATATCAACTCAAGCATATGAAAAATCTGTTTATTGAATCGTTGAGCCGGTATAATTTCGACCTAACAATGGAAAAACTATCAGAAATTATTCTCAAAGGTGGGTGGAATATATCAGTAATACTTGACCTGCAGGCATCACTCGACAAAAGTGGCATTGCAGTGCTCCCGGTAAAGGTTATGGAAGTTTGCAACCCGAATCTGGCATCACGAATCCTGCAAGACAGTGATACACGGATTTACTCGGGCATGTTACCATGCAAAATCTCGGTTTACGAAAAGGACAATGGAAAAACTTATCTTTCCGTTTTAAATTCCGGTGCATTCGCTCCTCAAATAGGAGGAGTTGTTGAAAACGTTATGAATGAAGCATTTTCGCAGGTTGAAAAATTTATTCATCAGGTCACAGAGAATTGACCAGCTGAACTATTCATGGTCGATTGTTAATAATATAACCCAAATCGGATAATGATTAAACCATTATGCATTTTTTCAGTCAAAATAAACGACTTCAAATAATATAGTATCAACTAAAAAAAATCATTTATGAAAAAGTATGCAAAACTAATTTTGGCTTCATTATTTCTCTTTACCATGACTGCTATGGCTCAGGAATTAACACCTCCACCTGCAAATGCTGGTGGACAGAATGGAATGAGACAACAAATGTCACCACAACTCCGTGCTGAAAACATGGCCAAAGCACTAAATTTAACCGATGCAGAAAAAGCGAAAGTTCAGGAAGTGTATGAAAAAAACGATGTAATCTTTACGAAATTCAGAGCGGAAGTAAAAAGAGACAATCCTGATTTCAGGGAAAAATTTAAAGCGTTACGTGATGCACAAGATGTGGATTTAGTCAATGTACTTGGAAAAGAAAAATTCGAGACTTGGCAAAAATTGCAGGCAGAACGTCGTCAGAATATGAATAATAAATAAAATACTCCTGTTGTTTTTCGCTTTATCATGTACATAGCAAAACAATAAAAGTATATTCTGTAATATAAAAATACAATTAAACTCCCGTTGATCATGAAGGATCAACGGGAGTTTTTTATTGAATAACATTTCACATGTTACTGGAATACTCAATTATTCTGATTCCATTAATTTATTTTAAACAAAAGAAATATAGGTGATAGATCTGTGGGGTAAATGATGTTTTATTTAAAATAACAGGACATAATATTTTTCCAACTACTTATAATTTATCGTAGATGGTGAAATTGTTAATCTACAAAAGCTACCTTTCAGTGTCCTATTAATTATCAATTGTTAATTATGAATTGTCCAGTTAATTATATCAAACAAAAAACATCATATTAAACTATTTGAAAGATGGTTTGTCAAAGTATACAAATGAGAAATTGAAAGTAGTAACAATAAAAAAAATGAATTATGAAAAAGTATGGAATGTTAGTATTGGCATCCGCTATTCTATTTAGTGTAGCAGTCAGCGGTCAGGAACAAACTCCTCCCCAGAGAAATAAGAGCGACCGGAAAGAATTCAAGAAAACTGAAAGACCTCAGGTATCACCCGAAAAGAGAGCTGATAAAATGGCCAAAGAATTGGGATTAACAGATGCTGAGAAAGCGAAGGTTCAGGCATTATTCGTAAAACAGGAAGCAGTCCGTGTTCAACACCAGTCGGAAGTGATAAAGCTCAGAGAAGAACACATGGCAAAATTCGAAGCCGAACGTAAAGCACAGGATGCTGAGTTGGTAAAAATTATCGGACAGGATAAATTTCAGAAACTGGAAAACGAACGTACAGAGTTTAAAGCTAAAATGATGGCAAGGCGCGAAGGCATTCAAAAAAACAGGAGGGACAAAGTGCGTCAACACAAAGAATACAATAGCGCTGAGTTTCCAAAATTAACTGCCGAAAAACGTGCTGATAAAATGGCAAAAGCACTTGCGCTGACTGATACAGAAAAAGCCAATGTTCAGACTTTATTCGAAAAACAAGACGCCAAACGCGAACAACATCTGGCCGTAGTCAAGAAGGTAAAGACTGAACAGCTAGCTCAGCTTCAGGCAGAACACAAGTCAATGAACACAGACCTGGAAAAAATAATCGGTACTGATAAATATCAAAAACTTGAATCAGTACGTCATGATGTGAAAGACAGGATGCTTGCAAGGCACGATGGAAATAAAGGACCTCAACATGCAGGGGAAATGATGATGAAAGATCGCAGACATGGTGTCAAAGCAATGATTACACCTGAAAAACGTGCAGAAAAAATGACTAAAGAATTAGGACTGACTGATGCTCAGAAAGCAGATGTTCAGGCATTATTCGAAAAGCAGGATGCTAAACGTCATCAACAAATGGAAAAAGTTGAAAAGATGCGTGCGGAATTGAAAGCTAAATTTGAAACACAACATAAGGAAAATGATGAAGCATTATCGAATATAATCGGACAGGATAAGTTTCAAAAATTACAGGCCATGCGTTTGGAACGTAAAGATAAAATGAATGGAATGAGAAAAGGGCATGAAGATCATTCACAGGACAAAGACAGCGATAATAAATAATTGCTTTTTCTGTTTTTAAGTGTAAAAAAACTCCCGCTAATTTAATTAATTAGCGGGAGTTTTTCATCAGTTCAACGGAACTATTGTTTCATAATCTCCTGTTGATGACGCACTGATTCTTCGTGAATGGCCACCAAAACAGTTTTCATAAATTCACCATCCATATCCATTTCAATAGCCTGCGCAATGCGGTTCTTCAAGATCTCATCATACCGTTGAGCCTGTAAAATGGGCATATTATGTTCTTTTTTATATATTCCTATTTCATCGGATACCCGCATACGCCGTGCTAACAATTCAAGCAAACTGGTATCCAGTTCATCAATCTGATGACGCAAGGCATTCAGGCTTTCGGTTGATTGGGTCATATCACGGATCACGATGTTATTCAGGATTAAATCCAGAACATCTGGGGTAACCTGTTGTGCTGCATCACTCCATGCTTTATCAGGGTTACAATGCGATTCAATAATTAAACCGTCAAAATTCAAATCCATGGCCTGTTGGCACAATGGTGCAATCAATTCGCGCTTACCGCCAATATGACTTGGGTCGCAAATGATCGGCAAATTAGGTATTTGACGATGCAATTCGATAGGTATATGCCACTGGGGGAGATTGCGGTATATTTTCTTATCATATGTACTGAAACCTCTGTGAATGGCAGCAATACGTCGAATACCGGCATTATAGATCCTCTCGATCGCACCAATCCATAAATCAAGATCCGGATTTACAGGATTCTTAATGAACACCGGGATATCAATTCCTTCCAATGCATCGGCAATTTCCTGAACAGCAAAAGGATTCGCTGACGTGCGTGCACCGATCCACAATATATCCACATCATGGGCCAACGCTTCACGCACATGTTTGGATGTTGCTACTTCAACAGCCGTGTACATACCCAGTTCTGTCTTAACACGTTTCAACCAGGGCAACCCCTCTACGCCTACTCCTTCAAAGCCACCCGGTTTGGTGCGTGGTTTCCATATTCCAGCCCTGAAAATCTTTATTCCATGAGCAGCTAAACCCCGGGCAGTATTCATCACTTGTTCTTCAGTCTCCGCACTGCACGGACCCGCAATTATGAGGGGACGCCTGGCATCTACTCCGGGGAGTAATATTGATTCAAATTCCATATTCATTATTTTATTTGTTACTTTTTTATTTTACCCTTTTTCTCAATTAACAAGTCTACCATATGTAATAGTAGAAATTTAATGATCTATTTGTTAACCTGTAAGTGCTTGCTTATCAGCAATCTCTCAATTATTAATTTTTAATTATTAATTTTTAATTACTTATTTGCTTAATCCTCGCTAATGCTTCCTTCAATATAGGTTCCGGACAGCAGAGCGAAATACGCACATAGCGTAATCCTTTATCTCCAAATATAAATCCGGGTGTGATAAAGACATTTTTTCCGTATAGGATTTCATTAGCCAGTTCTTCGGAATCTTTATAGCTGTCAGGAATTCTGGCCCAGATAAACATTCCAACCTGGCTTATATCATACGTACAACACAAGGCATCCATAATTTGATGAGCTAATACACGACGGCCGGCATATACCCTGTTCATTTCGGCATGCCACTCCTCTGTGTTTTGCAGAGCAGCTACGGCAGCCACCATCATGGGGCGAAACATTCCCGAATCAACATTCGATTTCACCTTTAATATCCACTGTATAAATTCAGCATTGGTTGCCAGCATAGCCATACGCCACCCGGCCATGTTATGAGCCTTACTCATCGAGTTCATTTCAATACAGCAATCTTTCGCTCCTTCCACCGATAAAATACTCAGCTTCTCATCATTCAATATAAAGCTGTATGGATTATCGTTGCAAATCACTATGTTGTGTTTCTTCCCAAAGGCAACAAGCTTCTCGAATAATCCAACCGAAGCTTTAGCTCCTGTAGGCATATTGGGATAATTCACCCACATCAACTTCACAGAACGTAAGTCCATCCTTTCAAGCGATTCAAAATCAGGCTCCCAGTAATTATTCTCATCCAGATCGTACGAAAGTATGTTTGCTTCACACAACCGGCTGGCAGATGTATATGTGGGATATCCCGGATTGGGCACCAGCACACTGTCACCAGGATTGACAAAAGCAAGGGTAATATGCAGTATCCCTTCTTTTGAACCTATCAGGGGCTGTATTTCAGTGGTTGGATTCAACTCCACATGATACCATTTCTTATACCATTCGGCAAAACCTTTTCGTAATTCAGGTATTCCTACATAGCTCTGGTATCCGTGTACGTTTGGCTTTTGTGCCTCTGCACATAGAGCTGCAATGGTTGCTTCCGAGGGAGGCAAATCAGGGTTTCCTATTCCCAGGTTGATTACGTTCTTTCCCGCAGCATTCATTTCGCCTACTTCCCGTAACTTGGCTGAAAAATAGTACTCAGTAACGCTGTTTAACCGGTTGGCTGGTTGTATATTCATGTTTAAATCGTAAATAGTAAATGATAAAATAGTAATTAGTCAACAGGCGTAACCGCCGCCTTATATTCACCCAACAACTGGAAATCCTTTGTCAGGGGCCTGATAGCATCTAGAGACTGGCGGTACCGGGTATAATCATCGAAGGTCAGATTAATATAAAACTGATATTCCCATTCCCGGCCAATAATGGGCAAGGATTGTATCTTAGTCAGGTTTACATGATAAAATGACAATATCGACAATACTTTTGCCAGGCTTCCTTCTTCATGAGGCAGGGTAAATACCAGGGACGATTTATTCAACAGGGTACCATTGGTCATTTCTTCTGCCAGTGTAGGTTCGGCAATCATCAGGAACCTGGTGAAATTTCGTTTATTTGTTTCAATACCACGGGCTATAACCTCCAACCCGTATTTCTCAGCAGCCAGCGAACTGCATATGGCAGCTCTTCCCGGAATTTTATTATCTGCAATTTCTTTAGCAGACAAAGCGGTATCTTCGCTTTCAATGGCTTTCATATGACGGTGTTCATCAATAAAATCCTCGCATTGCATCAATGCAATCGGATGTGAATACACTTCCTGAATGTCCTCAATCCGTTGTCCGGGCAATGCTGCCAGGTTATGTTCAATCCGTAATTTATGTTCGCCTACAATCATACAACCGCTTTCACGTAGCAGGTTGTGATTCTGCAACAGGCTGCCTGCAATGGTATTTTCAATGGCAATAATTCCCAGCAATGACTCATCGGCGGCCAATGCCCTGAATAAATCTTTAAATGTAATGCATGGAAGAATCTCAATTTCTTCTCCTTCAAAATACTGCCTTGCTGCAATCTCGTGGAATGCCCCGCTTACGCCTTGTATAGCTACTTTCTTCATGTGGTGTTGGTTGTACGTACAAAAAAAATCCTACTCGTAGTGGAGCAGGATTTTCATGTATTATCTATTTAGTATAGTATTGTTTTTTACATAAAGGCTATCCTGCTCTCACCTGCTAAAGTAAAAGTAGAAACTAAAATATGTAAAAAATTGATTGATCATAACGGTTGTCATTTGTTTAGACGATGCAAAAGTAATATATTTTTTAATTATTACAACCAAAATGGATAGAAAATGTTCATAAAATATTTCAATCTGTAAATAATCAGGCTAAACTGACATTTTTAAGTTCATCTACAAATCTTTTTAACCAATCAATCAAAACAGACAGCAATTTCATTCTTAGCCCGTATTTTCTCATAACCCACTGATCAGACTATACAACGAATATGTGTGAATGATACAACATATTTCAAGAGTTGTGTAACATTTACCTGTCTGCAACTGCTTAAATTTGCATCGTAATAAACTTACATCCATACATCAATTGGACATAATACAAACAAATATGAAAACAATTAAAAGCATTTCAATAATTTTATTCTTTATGCTGGCCTTTCTGGTTACACCGGATACTTCCTACGCCAGGGTCAGAGTAGCCGTTGTGGTAAGGGTACACCATGCACCACCCATGCTACCTTATTATGCACAACCATTGTGCCCGTATGATGGCTACCTTTGGACTCCCGGATATTGGGCCTATAATGGATATGATTTTTATTGGGTGCCTGGTCAATGGGTAGAACCTCCTGAATACGGGTATTTATGGACTCCTTGCTATTGGGGTTACAGTGGTGGATATTATCGCTTTCATCACGGCTATTGGGGGCGGAATGTCGGATATTACGGTGGAATAGACTATGGGTATGGATATGGCGGTTCGGGCTTTTATGGGGGAAGGTGGAGAAACAACCACTTCCAGTATAATACGGCTGTTATGAACGTCAACAGGAGCGTAGTAAGAAATACATACAATGATCGCTCTTATGTTAGCAGGAACAATTCGAATAGTCGCCCCAGTTATAATGGACCAGGTGGTATGCGAACCAGGCCTACAGTTCGTGAGAATGTAGCTATGCGTGAGAGCCACAGGCAGCCAACATCAGTACAGGCTACTCACCAACAGGCTGCCAGCAAGAACAGGAGTCAATTTGCATCAGTAAATAAAGGACGTCCAGCCATAGCAGCAACAAATAATATCAACAGACGTGCTGGACAACAGGCAACTCGCCAACAACAGAACAGACAACAACAGAACAGACAACAAGTTGCACCTCAACAGAACAGACAACAACAGGCAAGGCAACAACAAGGCCAGCAAAGACAACAACAGGCTACACAACAGCAAAACAGACAGCAACAGAACCGTCAACAACAGGCTGCACAACAGCAAAACAGACAACAACAGAATAGACAACAACAGGCTGCTCAACAACAAAACAGGCAGCAACAGAACCGTCAACAACAGGCTGCACAACAGCAAAACAGGCAACAACAGAATAGACAACAACAGGCTGCTCAACAGCAAAACAGACAACAACAGAATAGACAACAACAGGCTGCTCAACAACAAAACAGGCAGCAACAGAACAGGCAGCAACAAGCTACCCAACAACAACAACAACAACAACAACAACAACAACAACAACAACAACAACAACAACAACAACAACAACAACAACGTCAGCAGCAACAACGTCAGCAACAAGCGCCTCAACAACAGCAGCAACGTCAGCAACAGGCACCGCAGCAACAACAACAACGTCAGCAGCAGGCACCGCAGCAGCAACAACAACGCCAGCAACAACAGCAGCAACAGGCACCCGGGCAGAACGACAGAAGACAAGGTCGTTAACCGCAAAGTAGTGACTCGCACTTTCAGCTTTGTCTTATAAATGGCAAAACCACTGAACAGGTAGCAGGATTGAAACTCCTGTTACCTGTTGTTTTTTAATCATATAGTCACTCCATCTTAATCCGGTTGTAAACTGATTGTCGTTAGTTTGCAGTGTATTAAAAAGCAACCTATATGAACAGAATGCTATCCCTGATGTTATTTTATATGATACTAGCCACCACCAACGCAACGAGTCAATCAACCCAACGAGCCGGAAATCCAACAGGTGATTCTACTTCGCTTAAGATCCTAAGCTGGAACATTTATATGTTGCCTTATGTCAGCTTATTTAATCACAATGCCGACCGTGCCAGCGTCATAGCCGATAAGTTGCAACATTCCGACTATCAGATCATTGTTTTTCAGGAAGCCTTTAGCAACAAGTGCCGGAATGTACTGGCCAAACGACTTGCCAAAGAATATCCATACCAATACGGGCCTGCGAACAAATGTCTTTTGCCATTTCGCACCAGCAGTGGATTGTGGGTAGTAAGTAAGATTCCTCTTAAACAGCTCGACAGGATTAAATTTAGTATCAGCCGTGGATTTGATATGATAGCCCGCAAAGGGGCAGTGCTTTTTCAGGGAGAGTTTAAGGGTGCACCGTTTCAACTGCTTACCACCCATCTTCAGGCTGATAATTCTCATTTGGTGAGAGAAAAACAATGCCGTGAAATCAGGGAGCATCTATTGAATCAATATTTCAATCCGAATATTCCACAGCTAATATGCGGTGATTTTAATATTGACATGGACGACCACGTGAATTACCAGTCAATGCTCCATACGTTAGGGTCAAATAATGGGGAGATTTCCGGTGATATTAAGGTTACTTACGACGAAACAGATAATAACCTCGCACGAACTACTCTTGGCAAAAAAAGAGTGATTGATTACATCCTTGTCCGCAACGAACAATGGATTGAACGCATCGAACGTAAGGTTCAGACATTTTATGCCCGAATAGGACAGAAATCATCAAACCTCTCGGATCATTACGCTATGGAAGCGGTTATCCATTTCAATGAACCCCACATAAAAAATTCCATATTGCTTTCCGCAGTTAAATAATTAAATGCAGAGCCTAAATAGCAAAGTCTACTCTTAATGTAAATCCATCTCAAATGGCAGATGTAGTTGGTATATTAATTTACCATCTCTCCGTATGCTTTCTTTCGGCAATATATACAGTCTTTTGTTTCAATATAACAGCTCCTTCAGCCATATATCCAACAGGAATAATCGCTGCGATCTCCAGTTCGTCGGGAATACCCAATTTAGTCTTAATGACATTGATATGTTGTGGAATAAAAGTTACCCCGAAAACATCATGTTCCGCTAAACTCAGCAGAAAATTCTCTATGCAGGTCCAAACCGATGCCAGGCAATTCAGGTCATAAATCCGTTTTGCGGCTTCAACCCGGGTCTTGGGCTTATATACTACCACAACAACAGTTGGAGCTTCCAGGATCATTTTCTGTTGCTTTGGGATGGCATCCAGGTACATGGCTTTCATGATGGGTTCTTCATTCTTAAAGATTGTCTCCAGTTCGCCGTTATTCATCTGTTTGTTCAGGTGCTCCGCATCAATAAGCTGCAGTTTAGTTTCCAGACAGTTTATAACGATGAAATCCCATTCACGTTTGTGATTAAATGTCGGGGCTTTAAAACCATTCCCAATCGCATAATCAAGTATTCTTTCAGGGATAATCCGGTTTTGAAAGTCCCGAACGGTACGTCTCTTTTCAATTGCTTCCTTAAGTTCCATGTTATCTTTACAATTATCCCCTGCATGAATGTGGGTTTTATTTTATCAATCAAATATTAAATCGCAATTATGTTCCGTGCTATCAATGGCAGCTCCAATGCTCTTATAAAAACCAATGGCCGGTATATTCCATTCGGAAACCTGCCAACGCAATTTATGGCATTGGCAGCTTTTAGCCGTCTCTATTACCATACCGATTAACCGTGTCCCTGTACCACTTGCCCTGAACTCCGGTTTCACATACAAATCGTCCATATACACGGATTTTCCGATCCAGGTGTAATACCCGAAAAAGTAAGTCGCATACCCAATGATCCGTTTATCGACTGTCTCAGCCACAAAACAATGAAAAAAATCTTTTTCTTTCATCATCCTTTCCACGGTATTGGTCATCTTTTCAGGCAATTTCTCAAAGGTGGCAAATTCCATAAACAAATCTACAATCTGTGGAAAATCATTTTCTGCAGCAGTTCTAATTGTAATCTCCATTTCTTAATTCAACTTTATCTTATATAACCAGGGTTTCATTTATTCTTTCATCCCAACTTCACACTGTTATTGCTTATAAAATATGGTATCTGTTTTTACAAAACTTCGCACAAAGATAAATCCTTTTACTTTAATTATCCTAATATTTATTTTATGGATTTTTATGAAATAAGTAACAAACTCCGTGAACTTGCAATTGGGTCTAATCAAATACCCGATAAAAAAAACCGCTCTAGAAGATCAATCTTCCAAAGCGGCTATATTCTATCGCTCTCCCTATTTTAAAACCTAAGATTAAACCCTGCATTGAAATTAATTCCCGGCATGGGGTATCCGTTATTAATCTGGTAAGTAGTGTTCAGCAAATTATTCCCTGCCACAAACAGTTCGAGGTATTTCATTGGCAGTGCCGTCAGGCGGGCATTGAACAGTGTATAATCTTGTGTTACCACAGGTTGTGTCGAGGTATATAAATGCTCGATATATTGGGCGGAAACATGCAGTCCCCAGATTTTATACCTGTAGCTTGCTCCCAAATTGAACTGCTGACGGGGAGCTGCAATCACAATTTTATCCATATCCAGGTAGCTGTAATTTGCGTTGAAATGCAAATTACGATCTACCATGTAGGTTGCCGAGAATTCAACTCCCTGGTTGTTAAACGATCCCAGGTTCTCACGATGAGCCGCAAATCCCTGTCCTACCACCTGAATCATATTACTTCCAACAGCTTTATAGGCTGTCAGTTCCAGGTTCATCCTGTTATTGAGAAGCGATTGCAACCAGCTTATTTCGTAGTTTACCAGGCGTTCGGGTTGCAAGCCAGGATTGGGTGCATACAGGTAAAGTTCCATAACAGTTGGACTACGGAAGCCTTTCGATACAGATCCCTTAAAGGTTGTGTTCTGTGAAAGGTTATAGTTTAAGCCGAACAACGGGATCAGCTCATTTCCGAATACGGAGTTGTTTTCAAGACGTAATCCGGCACTGACGGTTAGTTTCTCGAACAAAGTTTGCTGGGCATAGGCATATCCTGCCAGTTCATCGATCGCAATCAGCGAGTCATGTCTGAAACCCTGGTTGGCAACACCACCAAACTCTTTAAAATCGGCACCAAGCGTTATATTTGTTCCGCTTGACAGTTTAAAAGTCTGATACAGCATGACACCGTCATTCTTGTCAGTGGAATGGAAACCGTCGGACAGATCGTGTGTACCGAAATTATGGTAGAAATTAAGTCCGCCTTCTGAATTTTCAAACTTATTCTCGAGCGACATGGATGCCTTGCCCCTTGAAATATCGATATTAAATGGAACCGGCAGTTGATTTACCGGTCCGTTATCATTGGCATTATAGGCAGCCGAGCTGAAATCAGCTGTCACGGTAAGGCCCGGATAAAATTCATATCCCAGTTTTGCATACGCATTGTTGATATTAAAATCAGTATTGGTGCGGATACCATCAGTCTGGTCGTGGTTGAACGAAGCAAAAAGACTCAGTTTTTCTTTTTTATATCCTATCGTGCCAAAATACTTTTGGGTATTGTATGAGCCGTAGGAAGCACCGAGGTTTACTTTCAGTCCTTCTTCATGCTGTTGCTTGGTAATGATATTAACTACTCCAGCCATGGCATTCGATCCGTACAGGATAGAGGCAGGCCCTCTGATGATTTCCACTTTCTCCACATCAGACGCAACATAGGCATCAGCCAATGGGTGACCGAAGATTCCCTGGTATTGCGGGTGTCCGTCAATTAATACCAGTACATCGGTATTGGGCGAACTGCTTACACCCCGCATAGTGATGGATCCGGCACCGGTATTGGAAACCCCAAAACCCAGTATGTTCCGTTCGGTCACAAATATGCCCGGTACGAATGAATTCAACGCGGGCAATATATTCATCTGACCTGTACTTTCAATGTCTTGCCTGGATATTTGCGAAACGGACAAGGGCACAAGCTTCCGGGATATTTCTATCTTCGAACCTGTTACTACTACTTCGTCAAGTTTTATGCTGTCTTTCGGACTGGTCTGTCCAATGCTGATTCCTATAGATAAAAATGCAACAGCTATCAGGGAAAGGAATTTCTGAAATGAAAAATTATACATTAACATCGGATAAAATTAGTTTATAGAACATGATCTATTTGAGCCGCAAAAGTACTGAAATTTTCAGAGAATGCAAGAAACGTGGAAACAGTTCATAATCCGTATTGTATATTTAACCACAAATCCGAATAATTCAGACTGATTGCATACAATTTTGTCATATTTTGGCGTTTTTTTATAACAATTTATAGAGTCATCCTGCATATTTTTTGTAAATTTGCACCTTAAAAATTATAAAAACTGTCCCAAATGAATAAAATAGTCAGCAAGGAGTATTTCTCTGCTAATGTTATTAAGTTTGAAGTGGAAGCTCCATTGATTGCCAAATCGCGAAAAGCCGGTCACTTTGTTATGGTAAAAATAGGTGCCAAAGGTGAACGCATTCCGCTGACTATAGCCGATGCTGACTTACAGAAAGGCACTATTACGCTGGTGGTACAAAAAATGGGTGTTTCCTCGTCTAAATTATGCGCCCTGGAAGAAGGTGATTTTATTACCGACATGGTAGGTCCATTGGGCAAAGCCACTCATATTGAAAAATTCGGGACAGTGATATGTGCCTGTGGTGGAGTTGGAACAGCACCTATGATGCCGATTGTTGCAGCCTTAAAGGCAGCAGGAAACAGGATCATTACAGTGATTGCAGCACGTACCAAAGATTTGATTATCCTGGAAGAACAAATGCGTGAACATTCCGACGAAGTGATTGTGATGACCGATGATGGTTCGTATGGCACACAGGGATTGGTTACCAACGGAATTGAAGCGGTGATAAACAGGGAGAAAGTAGATTTATGCGTTACTATAGGGCCGGCCATCATGATGAAGTTTGTGAGTCTGCTGACTAAGAAATATGAAGTGCCTACTCTGGCATCGTTGAATACAGTTATGGTAGACGGAACAGGTATGTGCGGGGCATGCCGAGTAAGTGTAGGTGGAAAAACAAAATTCGTTTGTGTCGATGGCCCTGAATTTGATGCTCATCAGGTAGATTTTGATGAAATGCTCATGCGTCTGGGAGGTTACAGAGACATTGAACGTGAAGAAATGAAAGAATACCAGTCGACACATAACAATCCTTCATAAAGGAGGAGAATGACCTTTTTATATTATAAAGGTACTGCAATTTGCGAAAACAAAACAGAGTATAAACATAATTCAAAACACTCTTAATTTCTTTTTCAGGGTTTAGGAGACATAAAATAAAAATGAAAACAAACGAAGATAGAGCCGAAGCATGGAGAGTTGAGTTGCGCAGCGCCATTAAAGCAAAAGAACGTACCAGCATTGAAAGAGTCCATATGCCTGAACTTGATGCTGATTACCGCAGCCACAACAGGGTGGAAGAAGTGAACCTTGGGATTACCGCCGAACAGGCTATGCAGGAAGCCAAGCGCTGCCTGGACTGTGCCAATCCTACCTGCATGGAGGGGTGTCCGGTTGGAATCAGCATTCCCACCTTTATAAAGAACATTGAACGGGGTGAATTTTTAGAAGCAGCTAAAACATTAAAAGAAACCTCGGCACTTCCTGCCGTTTGCGGAAGGGTATGTCCTCAGGAGAAACAATGCGAAGGAGTATGTATTCATTTAAAAATGAATAAACAAGCTGTGGCTATCGGTCATTTGGAACGTTTTGCTGCCGACTATGAACGCACAAGCGGTAATATTTCTGTGCCAACAGTTGCTCCTGCCAACAACATAAAGATTGCAGGTGTTGGTTCAGGTCCTGCAGGACTTGCTTTTGCTGGTGATATGGCTAAAATGGGTTATGAAGTGGTAGTTTTTGAAGCACTTCATGAGATTGGTGGCGTACTAAAATACGGCATCCCTGAATTCAGGTTGCCAAATGATATCGTGGATGTTGAAATTCAGAATCTTCAGGCCATGGGTGTTCATTTTGTTACCAACTGCGTAGTAGGAAAAACCATTTCCATTGCCGATCTTGAACAGGATGGCTATAAAGGGATATTTGTTGCCAGTGGTGCCGGATTACCCCGCTTTATGAATATCAAGGGTGAAAATCTGGTGGGCGTGATGTCCTCCAATGAATACCTGACACGTGTAAACCTGATGGACGCAGCAAGTCCTGATTCGGATACTCCGGTATTTCTGGGCAAAAGGGTAGCTGTCATTGGTGGTGGTAACACGGCTATGGATTCTGTCCGTACTGCACGCCGATTGGGTGCTGAACGTGCTATTCTTGTCTATCGCCGTTCAGAAGAAGAAATGCCTGCCCGTCTGGAAGAAGTAAAACATGCCAAGGAAGAAGGCATTGAATTCCTGACATTGCATAATCCTATTGAATACAAAGGGAACGAACAGGGTCGAGTAACACACATGGTATTACAGGTAATGGAATTAGGCCAGCCTGATGCATCAGGTCGTCGTTCACCTGTTGAAATACCCGGTAAAACAGAAACAATTGAGGTGGACGAAGTAATCGTGAGCGTAGGTGTTTCTCCAAATCCTTTGATTCCACAGTCTGTAGAAGGACTGGAAGTTACCAAATGGGGAACAGTTGTGGTGGATAATGACACCATGCAATCGGCTGTTCCTATTATCTTTGCAGGAGGTGACATCGTTCGTGGTGGTGCAACTGTTATCTTAGCCATGGGTGATGGACGAAGAGCTGCCAAGGCCATGGATGAATGGCTTATGAATAGTAAGTAGTAGGTAGTCGGTAGTAAATAGTAAGAAGTAAAATAAATGCGCTTTCCGGATATCCGGGAGGCGCATTGTTTGTATCGGGAGAAAGAGTCAGCATAGCTTAACTGGCCTTATAGTAGACTAATTTATAGAATTCGCCACTTTCCATCAGATACACGTTAGCAATGTCTTCGGCAATGAATTTTCCATTAAAACAAAGGGTTTGTTCATGGAATCCTTTGGTGGGTGGAATAACATACAGGCAGGCATAATTACCGGTTTCTGCCACTGTACTATAATTAAATGCCAGGGTATTATCCTTCAGTACGATCAGGATATGGTTGGCTTTTGTCCAGTTTAATTCATTGGTCCCGCTATTCAATACATACAGGGTAAGATACGTTTTATTTCCTGCATCATTCGTTTTACAAGTCAGGGGATAAAGCCCGACCGTGTAGTTAATCGTTTTAGAAGCATTCGAAATAACTTCTAAATAAACAGGATCTTTGCTGGTGGTTTGCGCCTCAACGGTACCACAACATACAGAAATCAACAGTCCGAAAATGACATTTTTTGTTTTCATACAACAGAGTGGTTTGTGATTATTAATAATACTTGATTTGTATTGAGAAGAGTGCAAATAAAAGATTCATAGTCAACTACAATTGAGGGTTTCCAATGCAACTGTAACAGATTAAATTAGTATTTGTTTAATAAATCACGCTGTTTTTTAAAATAATTTCGTTTAGAGCTCTTAAATCATAATTTTATACAAAACCAAAAGCTGACAGTTATTTATCTTCTTCGTTTATCACAACAAAAAAGCACCTACAAATTTGTAAGTGCTCTTTTGTTTAGGTAAGAATGAACGTTTTATTTTATATCCAGCTCATCCACCAGTCGTTTGGCTCCTCCTATTTTGTCCATGATGAACATGATATAGCGAACGTCGACATTAATGGTACGTTGCAAATCAGGTTCAAAAACAATGTCCCCGCTCATTGCTTCCCAGTTGCCATCAAATGCCAGTCCAAGCAATTCACCTTTGGCATTGAAAATAGGGCTTCCGGAATTACCACCGGTAATGTCGTTATTGCTCAGGAAAGCAACATGCATTTCACCTGTCTTTTTATCCAGGTATGCGCCATAATTATTTTCTACAATCGCTTTTTTGAGTTTTGGAGAAACATCAAATTCTTCATCGCCCGGTACTTCTTTTTCAAGAATACCTTTTGTGGTAGTGTAATACTTGTAATCCACCGCATCAGCGTGATGGTATCCCCCTACCTGACCGTACGTCAGACGCATTGTTGAATTGGCATCCGGATACATAGGCTTTCCGGTTTCAGCAGCCATGGCTTTTATGCCGTTTTCGAACAACCGTTCTGCATCTCTTATTTGGTCCAGTGTTTTGGTATATTCATTACTACGGATATTATCCATAGTTCTTCGCACATCACGGGAGAAAATAATGGCAGGATCTTTCGAGAAGTCAACCTTTTTATCCTTTATGGCTTTCGTAATCTTTTCGAGCGATGTGAAATCGGATTTATCAAACATGTATTTGGCATATTTGGCATAATCACCTTTAAACTTACGTTCAATCACGGTATACAATTCGGGCAATGCATCGGCATCCACCGATTTTTTGTAGATATTCAGCATTGATACCAATGTAGCCTGATCAACTGCCGGGTAATAGTCTTTATAAATCTCAGCGGTCTGAATCAACAATGAATCCTGGGGTAGATTCTTACTTATCAGCCGGTCCACCTGACTGGCGATACGTGGCATTTCAGCTCCGCTTATCAGCGACTCCATTAAATAATTCATGGCACGGTAATAAGGATAGTTCCTGGCATAGCCTTCTTCCAGCGTTTTTAGCACGTTTTTATATTTTGCCTGACGTTCAGGGGATGCGTTTACCCATGTTGAAAAAGCTTTTTCCTGTTCCTGTTTTTCACCGAGAGTTCCCAGTTTAATAATGGCTTTGTTCATGCCAATGCTGTTTTTCCAATAATTGGAACTACGGGCAAACTTGCTGGCATAAGCTATATTAATTGCTTCATCAACGCGCATAAACGAATGCCATACATCCTGTTTGGCACCACGGACATCAATACGTGCCTGGTTGGATGCTTTCATTCGGTTGCTGACTCCCCATGAAGACAAATATCGTGTTGTCATTCCCGGATTTCCCAATATCATGGTATAATCGCCAGGTACATAGCCCTGATTGGAAATAGCGGCAAAGCGTTTTGGGGTATAAGGCACATTGTCCTTTGAATACTTTGCAGGTTTGCCATTCTTGTCACTGTACACGCGGAAAACCGAGAAGTCGCCGGTATGACGTGGCCACATCCAGTTGTCGGTATCACCTCCAAATTTACCAATGGAAACAGGTGGAGCAAAAGCAAAACGGACATCCGTAAACTCTTCGTAAACAAATAAATAATACTCATTCCCAGAATAAAAAGTTCTTACCTTTGCAGAATATGAATTTCCTTTTTCTTCTTCATTCTGAATGACTTTTATAATCGAATCCTGTTTATCAATTCGCTTTTTACCCAAAAGTTCATCAGGCAACTGTGAGATAATACGTTCGGTCACATCCTGTATTTTAACCAGAAATTTTACTGATAATCCAGGTGAAGGAATTTCGTCTGTCATTTTCTCAGCGGCAAAACCATCTTTCAGGTAATTATGCTCAACGGTACTATGTTTTTGAATAGCTTCAAAACCACAGTGGTGATTCGTAAATACAAGTCCCTGGCTGGATACCATTACTCCGGTACATCCGCTTCCAAAGATCACTACAGCATCTTTCAGGCTTACATTTTTATCGCTATAAATATCTTCGGCAGTCATAGTGAGGCCCATGCCGCTCATTTTTTGGATGTTCAGTTTCTGAATTAATGGCAGCATCCACATGCCTTCATCTGCTTTCAATCCGGCGAATAAGCTGATTGTAAGCAGAAGGATGAAAAGTTTTTTCATAAAATAATTTTGTATTTGTTGTTATTGAGAAAGAAATCAGCAGAATAGAATCCGGGATTACAATCTGTTTTGTATATTAATGCACCACAAATGTAGGATTTTTTTTTTAAATCTTAGCAACACCGGTTAATTTTCAGGAGAAGGAAAATTACAGGTCATCAGAAAAATGACGGAAGCATACCAACAGCAGACATAAAAAAAGGTGAAATTACTTTCACCTCGCTTTATCTAACACGATTGAGAATTAAAATGAAAACGCTGCGCCAATCATCATATTGGTTCCCTGAACGTCGTAGCCATAATAATCCTGGTATTGGTTATTAATCAGGTTGTTTATTTTACCAAATACCGTAAGCCATTTTGTGTATGAATAGTTTACACCCAGGTTTATATCCACCTTGTCGTGCATGGCAATAGCCCGGTTGCCAAGTCCGGCAAAGCGAACTCCTTCGTAAAACATATTGGCCGATAAGGTGAAATTCGGATTAATCCGGATATCGGTATTTAGCTGTGCTTCATATTTTGGCATATTCCACGCATATTTTTGATTTTCCACATTCCATGAATTGTAAGCCCATTTTAATTCTACATTCACCTTGTTTTGAAGGTTGTAATTGGCACGGACACCCAGTTTTAATCTTCGGGCATTGTTGTAAACCACATTAAAGCGATTAGTGTATATCACACTATCGGCTGCTGGCATGATTACTGGTGAATAGGCGGCTAACGAGTACCCTTTGTTTATAAAGAAATACTGATTGTCGATTTGTTTATAATCGACATACGCATCCAGCAACAGGTTGTAGAGTGTTTTGAGCTTAATACCGGCAAAAAACTCAAGAGGAGTATATGTGTTATTCAACCGCAAATCGGAATACATATATGGGTTTTCGGCAAATGTTTTATTCAGCGTATTCACCTCGTAATCGCCTGTTAACCCTCCATAAAAGGAAAGGTATTGGGGGATTGCTTTCCACTCTGCACGAACGTCAACAGAAGGATTACTAAATTTGCTGTGTTCAAACGATAGGCTTGTTTTCAGGCCCAACCTGACATTGTATTCAGGTCGGTCAATGCTGTAATACGGATTCAGAGTCAACACGTTATCCGCTTTCCAAAAATTGAATGCAGGTATACTGGTGGAGCTATACATCATGTTGTACATGTCAACATCCAGCCCCATGCGATTCTTATCACTCGGAATACTAAGCCCTGCCTGTGTATGAAAAAGGTTCTCTGTCAATCCATTGTGTGAACTAAAAGCCTGGTATTGGACTTTTGCCAGGTAATGCAGGTTTGTAGAGGTTGGTAACGAACGTATACCAGCCCTTGCATTAAACCGCCAGAATGTATCACCAATGGAGTCACCGGACAAGCCATTCAGCATGTACAGCCTTTGTGTGTTATTTATCCCGGCACGATTCTTCTCCAGATAAAGGGAATTGCCGTAATTTGTAGCCAACGTTTTTAAATTAATGACTGAATCCGCGCCATTATAATTGTTTCCATAATATTTTAAATACTCATGACCTCCTCCTAGTCCGACATAGAGGTCGAAATTTTCAAAGAGTTTATCAAACGACAGATTCGCTTTTGTGGCAGTATGCATTCTTCTATCTTCGAAGGTACCCAGATGGTTCAATGAAAAGTCAAGGCGCACATCCGCAGTATTTACTATCGGGTAGGCAAAGTCGGCCAGTGTGTTTACATAATTGCCAAATCCCAGCCGGGCATACCCGTTGTCGGTATTTACAGGCTTATCCGTTATCAGGTCAGCCGCCGGCAAGGTATGAATATTATACCCTGCATTAAGTGGCAAATTAAAATTGCTATATACAGCAGGTGATTTTTCTACATTCGGTTCGAGCACCTGCGGCATGGAGTTGATCTTTCCGGCATCCTGTATCACCGGCCTGTACTCACGCTGCACCGATACACTGCGGTTACGGATGGTATCCTGGGCATGTAACGACAAGGCAGAAGTTATTAAAAACAATAGAACGGCTGTTACGTATTTTGGGGTTTTCATAAGAATTGTTGATTCGTTGAAGATATTCATATCAATTAATTATGGTTTGCTTTTCGCGAAGACTGATGGCATTCAACCTGTCGGTGATCATTGTCTGGATTTCATCAGCTACGGTGTAGTTTTTCTGCAAACTGATCAGGTACTGTTTTGCCTGAAAATCATTATTCTGCTTAATATATACATCCGCAAGCAACACAAAACTCCGGGCAAGCCAGAATTGATGAGGGGTATTCTTTTTAGCAAAATCCATGACTTCCGTTTCGACTTCCTTCTGTTTATCCTGTTCGAAGTACACGTTTGCCAGCAGGTATTTTGATTCTGCACCATTAGCAGTACGTGTCTCTGCAGCCAGCACTTTTAGATCGGCAGCAGCCTCATCGAGTTTCTTCAATGCCAGGTAAGCCTTGGCACGGTTATACAATGCTTCCGATTTCAATTCAGCATTCGAATGCGGATCAGCCATAATATCATTCACAATGGTAATGGTTGTCTGATAGTCGTTCAGGAAATTACTGCAACGCAACACGCCCAGCCTTCCGATATTTTTATTCTCGGTGGTTTGTCCCACAGTTTGCAGTTCCTTGAAATAATTCAGTGCCGTGGCATAATCTTTCTGGTCGTACGCTATCCCGGCACAACGGATAGTAGCTTCTTCCATATACTGGTTTCCGGTGATCTTAAGCAACGCCTCATAGCTCTTCAGTGCACTCACTTTGTCATCCGTCCTGTAATAGCTATCAGCCAGGTAATACTGGGCAGTAGTGCAATATCGTCCACCCGGGCAGAACTTATTCAGGTAATTCTGCATTCCCGCAATAGCCTGTGGATAACTGCCGTTCATATATTGTTTTTCGGAAGCAATATATGATATGGAGTCTTCACGGCTGGCGGTTGAATTGCTGATCTTAAGTCCCAACGTTTTGGAATAAGCCAGGTAGGTGGATACATCATTTGTATCGATATACACTGTCTCCAGGCTTTCAAGGGCTGTGAACGATTCTTCCGTACCCGGATACTTAGCAATAACATTTTTATACGCTGTAATGGCCTTGTCGTAATCTTTTACATTGAAATAGATCATACCCGTTTCCAGTGCCGCTTTTCGTGCCAGTTCGCTTTTTGGTTGGCTGTCGAGCAGGCGTTGATAGGTGTCAATGGCTTTCGTATTGTTTTCCATCATCAGATAAGCACGTCCCATTTCATACAGGGCGTCATCGGTATATTCCGATTTAGGATACCGGGCAATCAGATCCTCGAGCTTGGAAATTTTTGCCGTATAATTCTTCTGAAGACCTGAAACATAGGCAGACTGGAACAGGGCATAGTCGGCAGTATTCGGGCTCACCGAAGCTGCCTTGATGTAATAGGCCTGTGCCTTTGCAAAACTCCGGGCATTGAAGTAACAATCACCGATACGGTTCATGGCGTCGGAATAGGTTGTTGCATTTTCGTTTGATTCAGTTTCTACATATTTCAGGAACCAGGTAAGTGCTTCAGCATAATTCTTTCTTGAGAAATAGGCATATGCCAGTGCATAATTGGCAATGGTGCGGTTTATACTTGAACGGGAATACGAATTATTGAAATAAGCCTTCATATCTTTAATGGCCAGTTCCGAACGGTCGGTACGGTAATAACATTCAGCCCTCCAGTACAGGCATTCAGCCGAATACTTTCCGGTAGACGAGCTTTTCAGTGACAGGGTAAAGTATTCTATTGCCTTTGCCATATCATTCTGTGCAAAAGCTTCGGTACCTATCTGATAAATCAGGTATTGTTTCGTTTCTATCAGCTTGGCATTCGGTGATTTTATCTTTAGAATGGATTGGTAGGCTGCATCATAGTTTTTAGAGGTCATATATACGGACGCCAGATAATCATAAGCCTTATCTGTATATTTCGAGTCGGGGAATTCAGTCAGGTATTGTTCAAATGCTGAAACCGATTCGCCAAAGGCTGAAGTAGTTTCATACGACGAAAGGGCATAATTAAACAATGCTTCTTCACGCACCGTTTTAT
>Ga0302215_10000293_pt1 | contig 37366 bp, 37 predicted proteins | sample II_Fen_N3_1_FD_194580 | JGI IMG/M metagenome (GOLD analysis project Ga0302215, IMG submission 194580) | Peat permafrost microbial communities from Stordalen Mire near Abisko, Sweden - II_Fen_N3_1 | ecosystem: Environmental > Terrestrial > Soil > Wetlands > Permafrost | place: Sweden: Abisko... | reverse complement strand
AATTATAAAGTCTTCCACGGAAACACACCTACAAATTCATTAATGATCAACGAATTAACACCTTTTTCACTAGGACAGTTAATTGCAATGTATGAGCACAAAATTTTCGTTCAGGGTGTGATTTGGAATATTTTCAGTTTTGATCAGTTTGGCGTTGAATTAGGAAAAGTTTTAGCCAACAAAATCTTACCGGAATTGGAAAATAATGAGACAATTAATTCTCATGATTCTTCTACAAACGGACTGATTAATTATTATAAATCAAATAAATAGGTATTGTAATTTTCATTAATTTTGATTAAAATATAAAGCAATGAGTACCATCACAATACACTTTAAAAATAAGGAAGAGGAAACATTTATGGAAAATCTTCTTCAAAAGATGAGAATCAGCTTTGAGAAAAATGAAGAGGATTTTGAATTGACAGACAAGATGAGACAAATAATTGATGAGCGTTTGCTAGATGACGAAAACACTTACGTAGATGCTGAAGAGTCTTTAAAAAAGATTTCTGAAAAATATGGCATATAAAATTGTTTTATCCCCAAAAGCAGAAATAGAAATTGACGATTCTATTCAATATTATCATCAATTTTCGAAGTCAGCGGCAAAATCATTTAAGAAACAACTTTCGAATTCGTACAAAAGAATTCGAATTAATCCTTTCTTCGAAAAGAAGTACAGTGATGTAAGAATTTTACCATTTTCAAAATATCCTTATATTATTGTGTTTCGAGTTGATGAAATTGCAAGAAAGTTTTTGTTCTCTCTGTTTTCTGCACCCACCAAAACCCGGAAAAGTATCCTTAAAAATCTAATAATAAAGTAATAAATATAAAAATGGCAGAAATTCTTGACGGATTAAAAGTTTCCAAAGAAATAAAAGCAGAAATCAAGGTTGAAGTTGATAAAATTATTGCAAGCAAAAAAAGAGCACCCCATTTGGTGGCGATTCTTGTTGGTAATAACGGAGCAAGTAAGGCATATGTAAATGCTAAAGTGAAAGATTGTGAAGAAGTAGGTTTTCAATCGAGCTTAGTAAAATTTTCAAGCACGGTTTCTGAATCTGAATTATTGGAAAAAATTGAGGAACTAAATAAAGATAAATCTGTAGACGGTTTTATCGTTCAGTTGCCTTTACCAGACCAAGTCGATCAGGAAAAAATAATTAATGCTATTGATCCAAGAAAAGATGTTGATGGATTCCACCCTACCAATTTCGGGAAAATGGCTTTGGAAATGGATACCTTTTTACCTGCAACTCCATTCGGAATTTTAACATTATTGGAAAGATATAATATTGAAACAAAAGGTAAAGACTGTGTGATCATCGGAAGAAGTAAAATCGTTGGTAGACCAATGAGTATTTTGATGGGAAGAAAAGATTTTCCGGGAAATTCAACGGTTACATTGACACATTCTTATACGAAAGACATCGAAGAATATACTAAAAAAGCAGACATCGTAATCACCGCTCTAGGTGATCCTCACTTTCTGAAAGGTGAAATGATCAAAGACGGAGCAGTAATTGTCGATGTGGGAATTACAAGAGTAGATAACGACTCTCCAAAAGGATATTATTTGGCAGGTGATGTAGATTTTGACAGCTGTGCAGCAAAAGCAAGCTGGATTACGCCTGTTCCCGGAGGAGTAGGACCTATGACGAGAGCGATGTTGATGAAAAACACCATCATTGCTTACAAAACTTCAGTCTATAACGACTAATTTAAATGGATTTAGTAGAAGATATATTGTTAAAAGAAGGTAAAATGCTCCCTGTGATGGAGCATTTTTACACGATTCAGGGAGAAGGAGCACATACCGGAAAAGCAGCCTATTTCATCAGATTGGGAGGCTGTGACGTCGGGTGTCATTGGTGTGATGTAAAGGAAAGCTGGAATCCTGAACTTCACCCTTTAATGAATGCTGAAGAAATTGCAGAAACCGCAGCAAAACACTGTAAGATTGTTGTGTTAACCGGTGGCGAACCATTGATGTGGAATTTAAATATCTTGACTTCTAAATTGAAAGAACTTGGATGTACTGTTCACATAGAAACCTCGGGAGCTTATCCTATGAGCGGACAATTGGATTGGATCACTCTTTCACCTAAAAAAACAGGACTTCCACAAGCGGAAATTTACGATAAAGCACATGAATTGAAAATGATCATTTTTAATAATAATGATTTCAAATTTGCTGAAGAGCAGGCTGCGAAAGTTTCTGAAAACTGCAGACTTTATCTTCAGAGCGAATGGAGCAAACGTGACGAAATGTATCCGAAAATCACAGATTTCATCCTTGCAAATCCTCGTTGGCAAGCATCTGTTCAAACTCATAAATATCTTAATATCCCGTAAAATTTCCTTAATTTAGCCTCTGTATCCTACATTTTATTAGATGCAAAGAATCCGGTATTCCCGATATTTAAAAACAATTATAATCCTGCTTGACCTTTTGGTGATTGCAGGTATTTTTATTTTGTATTTCTTAAAGAAAAATCCGGATTTGGTACACGATGAGAATTTGTTATCTCAAAATTCGTTTTCACTTCTGCTGCTTTTTTCTTTTTGGATATTATTAAGCGGAAGAACAAAAATTTATAATATTGCCAGAAATCTCACTTACATTATATTTGTAGAGCGTGTCGTAGTTCATTTTCTTTTGTTTATTATTGGGCTGGTTCTCATCAGAAAAGTCAGCAACAATCAGTTTTTCAGATCAGAGCTTACCTGGTTTTCACTTTATCTTTTTTCGTCGATAATTCTGACAAAATCGATTGTTTATTTTATCATTAAATATTTCAGATCTTTAGGTATAAATCACAGAAATGTTATGTTTTTGTACGAAAATGATTCTACCGAAACTTTAAAAAATATTCTTGTGGACAGAAAAGATTATGGATATAAAATGTTTAAATATGATTTACCAGAAATTAATTCGGATGATCTTATCCGTTTTTGGAAATCCAACGGTATTCATACCTTGTTTATCCCGACGGAAAATCCTTTTCCTGATCACACAAGAGATGAGATTTTCAGATTAGCAGAAGCAAATAAAGTACACATTTCGCTGATTCCTAATATTTCTCAAAACGATTATTTCTTTTTTGATCTGGGCTATATTGAAACTCAACCGGTTTTAAATCAAGGAAAATATCCTTTAGATTATTACTCTAATTATTTACTAAAGAGAACTTTTGATATTGTATTTTCTATATTGGTCTTAGTTTTGATTTGTTCATGGTTGTTTCCGATCATTGCATTTTTAATTAAAAGAAACTCGAAAGGTCCTGTCTTTTTTGTACAAAAAAGATATGGTTTTCATGAAGAGGTTTTCAACTGTATAAAATTCAGAACGATGATCGTAAATGACGATTCTTCTACAAAGACTACCAAAGATAATGATGTGAGAATCACCAGAATCGGAAAATTTTTGAGACGGACAAGTTTAGATGAGATGCCGCAATTCATTAATGTTTTAAAAGGTGAAATGTCGGTTGTAGGACCAAGACCTCATATGCTTGCAGTTGATAATTATTATAAACCAAAAATCGGAAGATACACTCTCAGAAGTCTGGCAAACCCGGGAATTACAGGTTTGGCACAGGTAAGCGGTTTTCGCGGAGACTCGGGAAATGTGGAAAAAGAAATGAACAAACGCATCCTTGCAGATGCATTTTATATAAGAAACTGGGGCTTTGTACTTGATATGATCATCATACTAAAAACCATTGTTTTGGTTATAGTTGGTGACAAAAATGCAAAGTAAAATAAATAAAATAGTCTAATTTAGCAGAATGTTTAAAAAGTTTTTTACAGCCATAGGAGAATATATGATTCTTATTGGTAAATCTCTTCAAAAACCTCAGAAAATGAGAGTTTTCTGGAAGTTATTTATGAGAGAAATCAACGATTTGGGAGTCAACTCTTTTGGGTTGGTTACTTTCACGTCGATCTTCGTCGGAGCCGTGGTTTCTATTCAGATGTTTAATAATTTTGATGCATCTTCATTTCCAATTCCTACTTCATTTGTAGGATACGCAACCAAAGCTGTTTTAGTTCTTGAGTTTGCACCCACTATTATCAGTTTGATTCTCGCAGGGAAAGTAGGTTCATATATCGCATCAACCATTGGTACCATGCGTGTTTCTGAGCAAATTGATGCATTAGACATTATGGGAGTCAACTCTCCCAACTTTCTGATTTTACCTAAAATCATTGCCTGTCTAATCTTTAACCCGATTTTGATTGCAATAAGTATAGTGTGTGGTATTTGTGGTGGATATATTGCAGGAATATTGACAGGAAACTGGACAACCGCAGATTACATCACAGGTATACAAATGTATATGCCCAATCTATTTGTATATTATGCATTTGCAAAGACGATTGTTTTCGCATTTGTTATTGCAACAGTTCCTTCTTATTTCGGTTATTTTGTGAAAGGAGGTTCGTTGGAAGTTGGTAGAGCAAGTACGCAAGCCGTGGTTTGGACGATGGTTTTTATCATTATTTCCGAATTAATTTTAACACAATTAATATTAAGCTGATGATTGAGGTAAAAAATCTTAAAAAGAGTTTTGGTGATGTTGAAGTGCTTAAAGGAATTTCAACCACTTTCGAAAAGGGAAAAACAAACCTGATTATCGGGCAGAGTGGATCGGGAAAAACAGTTTTCCTGAAAAGTCTGTTAAATGTTTATCAGCCTTCATCGGGAGAAATCTTGTTTGACGGAAGAGACATTAATGTCATGAACCGTGATGAAAAACAACATTTACGTTCTGAGATAGGAACACTATTTCAGGGAAGTGCATTGTTTGATTCTCTTACAGTGGAAGAAAACATCATGTTTCCACTTGATATGTTTACGAATTTAACGTTCAGAGAAAAAAAACGTCGAGTTTTTGAAGTAATCGGAAGAGTACATTTAGATAAAGCAAACAGAAAGTTTCCGTCTGAAATTTCCGGAGGTATGCAAAAACGTGTTGCGATTGCAAGAGCAATTGTAAATCATCCCAAATATCTTTTTTGTGATGAGCCCAATTCAGGTTTAGATCCCTATACTTCGAATGTAATTGATGATTTATTGCTTGAAATCACCAAAGAATACAATACAACAACCATTATCAATACCCATGATATGAATTCTGTAATGACAATTGGTGAAAAAATTGTATATCTGAGACTGGGTATAAAGGAATGGGAAGGCAACAAGGATGTTCTGATTACCGCAGGCAATAAAAATCTTATAGATTTTGTTTATTCATCAGAGTTATTCAAGGAATTAAGAGAATATTTATTAGAGAATAATAAGACAATTGACAATACGATCACAAAAATAGAGGACAATGAAAAAATTAATTAGTGCTGCATTTATTGGTTTTTCAGTATTTGCTTCGGCTCAAATCTCATTAGCTGCAAAGGCGAATGTTTTGATCCCAACAAGCTCTGCGTCATGGAAAAACCTAAAAACTGCTACCACAAATGCGGTAGAACAAAAGGGAAAAAACATTACAGGATTCAATGCCGGTTTATCTCTGAAAATTGATTTGCCTACCTCATTATATTTGATGCCTGAAATTTACTATACTAATTTCAGCAATGAGGTTACTGTAGCAAATGACATCAATTCGGAGGCAACTACGATTAAAGCAAAAAGTAGCAGAGTTGACATTCCTGTTTTGCTGGGTGTAAATGTTTTAGGAGATCTTCTAAGCGCTTACGCAGGACCTGTAGGAAGTTTCAACCTTGCTAAAGGAGATAATTTTGGCAGTTTTGTACAGAAAGTTGACGCTAAAGAATTTACAGTGGGTTATCAGTTAGGTCTACAAAGTGAAATCAAAAACGTAATCATCTCTGCGAGATATGAAGGTGCATTTTCTAAAGATCAGAGAAAATTCATCAATAATGTTGCAGGATCTAGCCAGGAGATTGATTATGACAACAGATCAAGCCTCTTTATGCTTGGTGTAGGATATGAATTTTAATTAAATTTTATCCAATATAAAAAAAATCCTCAAATTAAATTTGAGGATTTTTATTTTGATATTCAAGATCGGCTTCGCGTTGTGCTATTACCGCTGCTTGTTTTTCCAATTCTTCTTTATCTTTTTGAAGTTGTTTAAATTCTTTTCTTTGCTGCTCAGCTTTTATTGCCGAACCTTTGCTTACATAACCAATCATTCCGCCAATGATAAGCCCAATTCCTATTCCAGCCATTACGCCCATCACATGGGAGATTGTAATCTTTTCAACAGTAAAATCTGTTGTCAGATAAAATAGCAATGCCGATACTGCTAAAAGTATAAGTCCTGTGATTGAGATACCTTTCATGATGTGATATTTTGGTTATTGAAATTTAGAAAGAAAATTTGTATTAAATTACACCTTCCCTCCTGCAGCTCTGTAATATTCTAAAGCTTTAGGAAGATTTTTCTGAATGTCTCCTACTCTAGATCCAGGACTTGGGTGAGTAGATAAAAATTCTGGTTGTCTGGCTCCTGAAGATGACGCTTCCATTCTATTCCAAAAAGGAATTGCCTGTCTCGGATCGTAACCCGCCATCGACATCAAATATAATCCCATTTGATCAGCTTCCAATTCCTGATTTCTACCATATTTCAGTAAAACCACCTGTGACCCGATCGGATATACACTTTGAAAGATTGCTGCTGTTTTTTCATTTTTAATTGCTAAACCAGAAGCTGTTCCTAAACCTTGTGCGATCATCGTTTGTGAAATTCTTTCGTTACCATGACCCGCTAAAGCATGAGAAACTTCGTGTCCCATTACAACTGCCAAACCAGTATCGTCTTTTGTAATAGGAAGAATTCCTGAGTACACAGCAACTTTCCCTCCAGGCATACACCAAGCGTTAACCTGACTATCCTGAAGAAGATTAAATTCCCATTTATAGTTTGCAAGATCAGCACCACGTCCTATACTTGCATAATATTTTTCAGCTGCATTTTTTATTCTGTTTCCTACATTTTTCACGCTTGTAGACTGAGAACCTGTAATAACTTTAGATTCCGTTAAAGTCTGCTTATATTGCTGCAAAGCCATTGCTTCGATTTCAGAATTGTTAGCAATCTGTAGCGAAGATCTTCCTGTAATAGGATTCGTCGTACATGCTGCAAGAGATAAAACGGTAGCTCCTATTCCTAATAGATGTGTAATTTTCATTGTATTGCGTATTATAACTTTCAACCTTACAATATCTATTCCAAAAACTAACAGAATCTTAGATTTGCATAGATTTTGCTATATATCAACTCTAATAAATACTAATATGAAAAAGTATATTTCAATACTATCAATTATCCTTCTGACTTTTATTTTTCAAAACTGCTCGTCTCAAAATAATGTAGATTCTCAAATTGTTAATTCTTTGGTAAGTTCTGAAGAATTCACCTTCCATGCAGAAAGAGCCAACCCGATGAACTACGATGTAATCAATGTACTGAATGGAATTCCAAATAATCCTTCAACCAGAATTCTTCAGTTGGATGCAGGAAGTTATGTGATCGAGCTCAAAAAAGATAAAATGGAAGTGGTGCTTCCTTACTTCGGAAGAGCATTTACCTCATCTTACGGGAAAGATAACAGCTACAGATTTACTTCTAAAGATTATACTGTTACAAAATCTCAAAGTAAAAAAGGAAATTGGGTTTTTAAAATTAAACCGAACGATGTCAACAATGTTTCAGACATCAATATCGAAGTATATAAAAATGGAAAAGCATTCACCTCAATCAGAAGTAATGACAGACAACCGATTACCTATGACGGGTATATTTCTAAAAACGAAGAAATAAAAGCGAAAACGATTGAGTAATATTAATCCTTTTTAAGAAATTTCTCAACAAATAATTTTGCTTCAGTACTTGGATTTGAAACCAGTGCCGAAGCATTTTTTTTGTGCTGAATGTAAGCTTCCTCCAACGATTCATCACGTTTCATCATATTTAAAATATATTCCTGAACCCAATATTCAAAACGCTTTTCAGATTGTTGAGTTCTTACTAGATCAAAACGGTCTGCTTTTTTCTTTAATAAAATAAATTCATCTATTTTAGTATAAATTTCATCTAAACCTTCATTATAAAGAGCCGAACCAAGCAAAACCGGAACCTTCCAATCCTTTTCTTTTGCTGGAATAAAATCAAGAGCACGTTTTAAATCTAACCTTGTATTTTTTGCTTTTTGAAGATTGTCTTTTTCCACTTTATTGATGAAAACTAAGTCAACCATTTCCATGATTCCACGTTTTATGCCTTGAAGTTCGTCTCCGCCTCCGATTATTTTTAAAAATAAAAAAACATCCGTAATATCAGAAACCAAAACTTCCGACTGGCCAACTCCCACCGTTTCAATTAAAATATAATCATAACCTGCAGCTTCACAGATCAACATTGTTTCGAAAGTTGTATTGGCAACACCACCTAAAAATCCGGAACTTGGGGAAGGGCGAATAAAAGCATTTTCTTCTTTTGTCAATTCTTCCATTCTTGTTTTATCACCCAAAATACTGCCTTTGTTGATTGCAGAACTGGGATCAATTGCCAAAACAGCTAATTTTTTACCTTTAGAAATCGCCAGAAGCCCAAAGTTTTCTATAAAAGTTGATTTTCCTGCTCCGGGAACTCCAGTAATACCAACACGAACGGATTTGCCGGTGAAAGGCATGATTTGCTTTAATAAATCTTCTGCTTGTACTCTGTGATCAGGTTTTTTGCTTTCAACTAAAGTAATAGCTTTTCCAATCAGACGTTTATCACCTGATTGTATTCCTTTTAGTAACTCTTCTGTTGAAAATTTCACCTGATTATTCCTATTATTTACACGACAAAATACAACCCTTAGGTTTCATCTATTCAAAAATATAAAAATAACCTGCAAAATCCGTCAAAACAACTTATTAATTTTAATGCTTCTAAATTAAATAATTGTATGATGCCTTTCAGGAATTGTGTATTTTTGTTATCATTCAAATTGAAATTACATAAAATCGCCATGATTTGGAGACACAATTACCAATAAAGATTTAGCGATTGCCTGTTACTTTTCAAAAAAATAATTATCTACACATGAAAAAACTGATTGCTGCTGCATCTTTTACTGCAATTTTATTAACTTCTTGTACACCAAAAGCTTCAACACCGATAGCTCAGGCAGGTACTGCAGTTTCTACTACCGAACAATTGGCACAGGGAAAAACAATTTTTGAAAATTCTTGCAAAAGATGTCATGGTTTACCAGATCCAACTGCTTATACCTCTGTACAATGGGTTGGAATTATGAATTCTATGGCACCAAAAGCAAAACTCACAGACGAGCAACATCAATGGGTTTACGATTATGTAGTTTCTGCGAAAAAGTAATTCAGATCATTCACCAAAAAAATAATAATATGAAAAAGTTAGTTTTAAGTTTTCTATTAGGTTCGGCTTTTTTAATCTCGTGCGGACCAAAAAGTACGGCGGTAACCGGACCAAAATTCACCTCTTCTGAGCAACTAGCTCAGGGAAAAACGATTTTTGAAAATTCCTGCAACAGATGTCACAAACTTCCGGATCCTGAGAAGCATGATGATATGGGTTGGATCAAAACTTTGAGCAGAATGGCTCCAAAAGCAAAATTAAACGATCAACAACATCAAATGGTCTATGACTATCTGATTTCTGTAAATAAAAAATAGGCTTTCTTTGGAAAGTCTATTCTTTTTAAATTCTTTTTTAATTTTAATTTGGAAAAGTTGACGAAAGAAACACATTGATGTTTCCTTTAATAGCAGTCGCTTGAGTTCAAATCGTAATTCCATTATTAAATTTACAAAAAAGGAGACTTACTTCGTCTCCTTCTTGTTTTTAGATTTTTTCTTAGGCATTTTAGATTTTATAAATTTCTTGCGATCTTTTACCACATCAAGGCTGTGAGATGAGAAGCAGAACTTTTCAGATTCAGTTAAAAATTTTAAAGCATTCGCCAAACTTCCTCTCTTTTCTGAAAGCATTGATCTGAAAAACCACATTGTAGCCTTATCAATTCCCTTAATTTTCAAAGCATAATTGATCAGTTTTTCCGCTTCCTGCAGATCTTCATTATCCAAAAGACATTTGATGTAATATTTTGGCGTGTTCAGATTCGTCACATCACATTGCATCGCTTCCTCAAAATAGAGTTTTGCTTTTTCATAATCGGTCAGCATTTCGCTGTAGATTCTTCCCATCAGACAAAGGCTGTCCGCATCTTCTGGGTCGTAGGAAAGCGCATAATTCAGCGCTTCCAAACAATCCGGCAAGCTGTAAGGATAATTATCCAGCGCTTCGAAATAGTATTTGTTTTTAGTTAAGGTCATTTCTGTAATTTTTTAATTCGTTTTTCAGTTGGTTTCTTTCTTTTTTGAAAGATTTTTCCTGATGATTCTTTTTAAAATCGGTTCCCGAAAATATGCGGATCGGATTTCCTCTCTGAACATTCAGATGATTATTCCACGTTTCCTGCATTTGTTTTTCCAATTGCTGGATATGAAACTCCATAACTTTTTCTTTTAATCGAATAATGGAAAGTTTCTTATTCTCCAGTTGCGAGCGGGAATCTTGTACGAAAACACTTTGTCCGGTTTTCGGATAAGTTGCCCGGACTGCGGTTTCCACTTTATTCACGTTTTGTCCGCCACTTCCCTGACTTCTCGCCGTTTGAAACTGAATTTCTTTTTCATTAAATTCAATTGTTTCCAAACCTTCCAGTTCAAAAATCCCGATGAACCAGTTGCTTCTTTTGTGCAGTTTTCGGAAGGTACTTTTACCAATCCAAAGAATGCTTCCAAGCCAGGATTTAAGAAATTCATTTGAATTTTTTCCTTTTAAAAGTAAGGTCGCAGATTTCAAAGTCAGGTTTTCATCGCCATTTTCACGATGGATGATTTCGTAATCTATTTTGTTTTGTTTTGCTTCCTCCAGGAAAACCTTCAGCACTTTTGCAACGACCCATTGACATCCCAAAGGTCCTCTTCCCGAGGTTATTTGTATTATTTTGTTCATTTTTTTTAGGAGCTTAATCCCGCTTTCCGCTGTATCTTTTTTTGCCTTCGCTTTTTTCAAGCCCTTGCAAAAAAAGGATGCCGCTGCAAAACGAAGTTTCGACGATTCCTTAATAAAATATAAATTAAGAGTCAATCGGGGCTATGGTTTTTCTCCTTTTTATTACTATTTGTTATTAACCTGAGCTCGATTAATACTTATTCATTAAAATAATGATTTTTAGGTGGTTAAAAATCCATCAATTGCTTCGGGCTTTAGCCAGATGTAGCTTATGCAGACACGAGAGTTTGCCCGAACTGAACGGATTTAATCAAAGGCTTCAGCCGAAACTTATTATAGATTTTGGCTAAAGCCAACTCTTTATCATCCTCATTAAAACGGGCTAAAGCCCGTTCCTATTGATATTTTCTAAATATTTTAATCATCTAACTCAGGTTATTGATTATTTTTTCTAGGCTCATTGCCATCAACCGACAACCCTCAACCAAATTACTTATCCATCCTCACAATTCTTGGTTGAAAAGTTCCGAGGATATCCACCAATTCACTTTGTGCGTTCATCACTTCATTGATGTCTTTGTACGCCATCGGTGCTTCTTCCGCATTTCCGCCCATCAGCGTGACATTTTTTAGTTTTAATTCTTTCTTGATGTCATTTTGAGTGAACCTGTTCCTGCATTCACCTCTCGAAAAAGCGCGTCCCGCTCCGTGTGAAGCCGAGTTCAGAGAATCTGGATTTCCTTTTCCACGGACGATAAAACCTTTTGCAGTCATAGATCCGGGAATCATTCCCAACTCATTTTCATTGGCCGGAGTCGCGCCTTTTCTGTGAACAATCACTTCTTTTCCGTTATGGATTTCTTTCCAAGCGAAGTTGTGGTGATTCTCGATTCTTGCTTTCACTCTGCCTCCGACTGCTTTCACCAATCTTCTGTGGATATCGTCGTGACATGCAGAAGCGTAATCTCCTGCGAGATTCATCGCTGTCCAGTATTCCAATCCTAGATGCGTGTCAAGATCCAGCCAGGCGAAGTTTTGCGCTTCTTTTGGTAACGGACATTGTTCTGTCGCCATTCTGGAATAATATTGAGCGATTTCTGCTCCCAATCCACGGGAACCGCTGTGCGAAAGGATTCCGAGGTATTTTCCTTTTGGAAGATTGATCTGCTGGTCTTCTTCCGTAATCTCCACTTCCCCGAATTCCACAAAGTGGTTTCCGCCGCCGGAACTTCCCATTTGCTTGATGGCTTTTCCTTTTAATCTTCTCAAAATCGGAATCATATCGAACGTATCTCTGTCGAAAATCTCGTGATCTACGTAAGATTTGTGCGTTTCATACATCCCAAATTTCGTGTGTTCGGCAAGCGCTTTTTCGTATTTATCTCTTGCGCCATCCAGATATGAAATCGGGGTATCCAAAATACTAAGGCTCATTCTGCAACCAATATCCATCCCGACTCCGTAAGGAATTACGGCGTTTTCTACCGCGAGAACCCCGCCAATCGGAAGTCCGTAACCGCTGTGTGCATCGGGCATCAAAGCGCCTTGTGTTGCAATCGGCAGTTTCAAGCCGGTGTACAATTGGTTTTTCGCTTCATCTGAAATATTATTTCCAAAAATCTGAAATGAAGCCCGATTGGTATTGAGCATTCTTTTCTCAGTTTTCTTGGATGAAAGCAGAGCTTCCGCGATTTGTCCGAAGGTTAAATCTTTCTCGAAGTTCTCCGGATTTTGCTGGATTTCCTTTAAAAGAGATTTTACGTGGTGTATATTTTTGGTCGCAAAATTTCTTTTCATTACTTCCAAAGCGATGTTGACGCTCTGATTATTTGGATATCCTAATTTTAATATATCTTTTCCTTTTAGTTTTAAATTTCCCATTGTTTTTTAATAAGATGTTAGATATAAGACACAAGAAGTTAGACATTCTCGTATCGAATATTTTTACCAACTAAACTCTTAGTTGGTTGCTTTATATAAACCTCATAGGTTTTGCAAACCTATGAGGTTTGTGTTTTACCAAACCTAACGGGTTTTTGAAACCCGTTAGGTTTTATGGCAGGAGTTTGTTTTAGCCCCGATGGAAACGGCATCCTTTTTTTGCGTTGGCTTGAAAAAAGCGTTGGCGAAAAAAGATATAGTGGACAGCGGGATTAAGCTCCTAAAAAAAATGATTTCGGGGAAACTGTGAGTTTGAAATATTGCGCAATAAAAAACCCGAAATCTTACGACTTCGGGTTTTGATATTTCATTATACTGTTGTTCTAAGAATGTACCAAACCACGAAGCCTTACCACCATAAGTGGCAAACCGAAAGGAGAATTATGATCTAATTTGAACATTGCTTCGTTGTTTTTTAATTGGTTAAACTTGATTTTCAGATGCAAAGATAGAATATTTTTGATACTGACAAATATTTTTCTGAAAAAATTCATAAAAAAAACCTGAACAAATTTCTTCATTCAGGTTTTATATCGTAAATTTTAGTTTAATCTTTTGAACCTAGATCGTCCATAGTATCAGTCATTCCTCGTGTATTTTCACCAGATGTTCTTTCTGAATCTAAGAAGTAAAGATTATGTCTGGCTTTGGCGATAATACCATTGTAAACATCTTCCGGAAGACCTGCTATTTCTGATTTCTCATCTTTAAATGAAGGCTGGTTATATATTTTTAAAGCACCATGCTCATCCAGAATTTTTTTCGCATCCTGTGCTTCAGCAATCGTGGATGTATAAACAACTACGTTGATTTTACCAACACTTTCTCTGCTGTAAGCATCTAGCAATTCATTGTCACTAACGAAAACGTGATCCCAAAAACTTTTTGTTTTTTCGTCATCCTGATAACCAACATTCGCTGATTCGTCTTCAACTTTAGATCTTGAAACGATGATGTCTGATTCATTAAAACCCTGATTCTTTAATCCTGATGTGATTTCCTCTGTATTGACAGTTGAAGGAAATACTGAAACTACTGTATAAGCCATAATATTTTATTTTTTGTTATGCTTTACAGTACAAACGTCGTGCAACTTATTGGATTCTAATCACATTTTAATCTAAAAATCTTTTTAAAATATCAACAGCACATTTTGGAAGATTGGTTCCTGGACCAAAAATAAAATCGGCTCCGTTTGCATAGAGAAATTCGTAGTCCTGTTGTGGAATTACGCCTCCTACAACAATTGTAATATCATCTGCTCCGAGTTTTTTTAATTCTTCAACAACCTGCGGAACCAAAGTTTTGTGTCCTGCTGCTAAAGATGAAACTCCCAAAATATGAATATCATTCTCTACAGCCTGTTTTGCAACCTCTTCCGGAGTCTGGAATAACGGCGCAACATCCACGTCAAATCCCATATCCGCAAAAGCTGTTGCCACCACTTTTGCACCTCTGTCATGACCATCCTGACCCATTTTCGCCACCATGATTCTCGGACGGCGGCCTTCTTCTTCTTCAAATTTCTGAGTTAACTGAAGAGCCTGACCAAAATATTCATTTTTACCTGCATTCATAGCATAAACTCCTTGTATCGTTCTGATGTTGGCTTTGTAACGTCCGAAAGTTTCTTCCATCGCATCGCTCATTTCGCCGAGAGTAACTCTTCTTCGGGCTGCTTCGATGCATAATACCAAAAGATTTCCGTTTCCTGTTTTGGCAGATTCTCGGATTTCATTTAAAATTTCTTCAACGGCTTCAGAATTTCTATTTAATTTAATTGATTCTAGTCTTTCGATCTGTTTTCTACGAACCTCGGAATTATCAATATCCAAAATCTCCAATTCCATTTGTTTTAAACTTGATCTGAAAGAATTGACCCCTATGATAAATTCTTCTCCACTATCGATTTTAGCCTGCTTTATTGCTGAAGCTTCTTCAATTCTCATTTTTGGGATTCCGGCTTCAATGGCTTTTGTCATTCCGCCTTCTTTTTCAACCTCATCTATGAATTTCATTGCTTCTTCGATCATCTGTTGTGTGAGACTTTCAACCAAATTACTTCCGCCCATCGGATCTACAACATCGCAGATTCCGCTTTCCTGTTGAAGAATGATTTGGGTATTTCTTGCAATTTTTGCCGAATAATCTGTAGGAAGTGCAATTGCTTCATCCAATGCGTTCGTATGTAAAGATTGAGTTCCACCTAATGCAGAAGATAAGGCTTCAATAGCCGTTCTTGTAATATTATTGAAAGGTTCTTGCTCCGTCAAAGACCAGCCTGAAGTCTGAGAATGCGTTCTTAATGCTAAAGATTTTAGATTTTGTGGATTAAATTGTTTTAAAAGTGTTGCCCAAATATATCTTGCAGCACGCATTTTAGCAATTTCCATGAAATGATTCATCCCGATTGCCCAGAAAAATGATAATCTTGGAGCGAAATCGTCGACATTCATCCCAGCTTTTATTCCCGTTCTTACATATTCTAAACCATCTGCTAAAGTATATGCCATTTCCAAAACCGGAGTTGCACCAGCTTCCTGCATATGATAGCCTGAGATTGAAATTGAGTTGAATTTCGGAATGTTTTTAGAGGTATATTCAAAAATATCTGCAATGATTTTCATGGAAGGTGTTGGCGGATAGATGTAGGTATTTCGAACCATAAATTCTTTCAGAATATCATTCTGAATGGTTCCCGAAAGCTTATCCTGAGAAACGCCCTGTTCTTCTGCAGCAACAATATAGAAAGACAAAATCGGTAAAACCGCACCATTCATCGTCATGGAAACTGAAATTTCATCTAAAGGAATTTCATTAAATAAAATCTTCATATCCTCTACAGAATCAATAGCAACACCAGCTTTTCCAACGTCTCCCACTACTCTTGCATGATCAGAATCGTATCCTCTGTGCGTTGCCAAATCGAAAGCTACGGACAGTCCTTTTTGTCCGGCCTCCAAATTTCTTCTGTAAAATGCATTCGATTCTTCAGCTGTAGAAAAACCTGCATACTGACGAACCGTCCATGGTTTTTGCACGTACATTGTGGAATAAGGACCTCTCAAAAACGGTGCAATTCCCGGAGAAGAATCGCTGATAGATTTATCTTTAATGTCTTCTTCGGAATATTTTGACTTCAGTTCCAGTCCATCTTTTTCAAATTGATAAACCTCCTGATGCTTTTCGGATATTGTAAATTGGGGATTTTTGTTCTGAATTTCCCTTCTCATGATTTCTGATTTAAGATTTTAAAAGTAAGCATTTTTGGATTAATGTTTGGGTACTGATTTTCAAGGTAAGTCCAGAGTTTTTTTTAACACATTAGTCACAAAGAATTTGTTGTTATACTGAATAAAAGAACACATTTGTTTTTGAAAATCTTTGATTTTATTTCTTACGTTCTAAACTTTCAACCGCTTAACTAAAGCTTATGCGTTTTAATTGAGTTTGAAATTTATTTTGCAAATTAATAGGATTTCATCCTACTCTTTATTAAGTCGTCCCTTTGGGACTTTAGCGAAACATTTAAAAGTAAAAAGCGACTTTGTATTTCTACAAAATCGCTTTTTTATTTATTTGAATCTAAATCTCTATGATTTCAATTATTTACCGATTTTTTTAATCCCCATTTCAAATAAAGCAAAAGAAATAAGATCTGCATTTTCGGTAATCACCTGATCTGTTGCTCTTCCTGCTCCGTGACCTGCATTTTTCTCGATTCTTAATAAAATCGGGTTTGCACATTTCTGTTTTTCCTGCAATTCTGCTCCGAATTTGAATGAGTGCGCCGGAACAACTCTGTCATCATGATCGCTTGTAATAATCATCGTTGACGGATAACACGTTCCTGCTTTTACATTGTGAACCGGTGAATATGATTTTAAATAATCAAACATTTCTTTATTGTCTTCCGCAGTTCCGTAATCATAAGACCAACCTGCTCCTGCCGTGAACTTATTGTATCTCAACATATCTAAAACGCCAACTCCAGGGAAAGCAACTTTAGCTAAATCCGGACGCATCGTCATCGTTGCTCCAACCAAAAGACCACCATTGGATCTGCCCGAAAGCGCCGTATATTCTTTTGAAGTATAGCCTTTACTCTGAAGATATTCTCCCGCTGCGATAAAATCTTCGAAGACATTTTTCTTCTCCATTTTCGTTCCTGCATCATGCCATTTTTTACCGTATTCGCCACCTCCACGGATATTTGGAACAGCATAGATTCCTCCGTTTTCCATCCAGATTGCGTTGACTACTGAAAAAGATGGCTGCAAACTGATGTTGAAACCTCCATAAGAATACAGAATTGTTGGGTTTTTACCGTCAAGTTTTGTCCCTTTTTTATAGTTGATCATCATAGGAACTTTGGTACCATCTTTTGAGGTATAGAAAACCTGTTCAGAAACATAATCTTCGGGATTAAATTTCACTTTAGGTTTCTGATATACTTCTGATTTTCCAGTATCAGCATTGAATTTGTAAGTCGTTCCCGGTGTAATATAATTGCTGAAAGAGTAATACATTTCCTTCTCTTTTTCCTTTCCACCAAAACCTCCTACATTTCCTTTTCCCGGAAGAGAAATTTCCCTGATCAATTTTCCGGTTTTGTCAAATTGTTTTACCTGATCAATTGCATCAACCATGTATGTCGCAAAGAAATAACCACCACCTGAAGAAATTCCTAATACATTTTCTGTTTCAGGAATAACATCTTTCCAAGTTTCCGGAGATGGATTTTGGATCGTCGTTTTTACCAAACGCATATTTGGAGCGTCTTTATCCGTAAAAATGAAAAGATTGTCGCCTTCTGTATCTACAATATTTACGTTGATATCAAATCCTTTATTGATCTGAACGAAATCACCACCGTTTTTTAAATCTTTAATATAAATCTCATTTCCGTTGGTCGCATTGGCAGCAGAAATAATCAAATATCTCTGATCTTCGGAAACTCCTGCTCCCAAATATCTTCTCGGAGTTTTATCTCCACCAAAAATCAATTGATCTGCAGATTGTTTTGTTCCTAATTTGTGATAAAAAACTTTGTGTTTATCAGTCATTCCAGACAAAACAGTTCCTTCTTTTGGCTTGTCGTAGCTTGAGTAGTAAAAACCTTCATCACCTAACCACGAAATTCCGCTGAACTTTACATCTACAATCGTTTCGTCGATTTGCTTTTTGGTAATGGCATCGATGATGATGATTTTATTCCAGTCGCTTCCGCCTTCTGAAATTGCATATGCTGCTAAATTTCCTTTTTTGTTGAAAGACAAACTTGAAAGTGAAGTCGTTCCTTTTTCGGAAAATTTATTTGGATCTAAAAATACTTCAGTCGTTTTTGTTTTATTATCAGTTCTGTATAAAACCGACTGTGCCTGAAGTCCGTTATTTTTATAATAATACGTATAATCTCCTTCTTTGAAAGGTGCTCCAATTTTTTCGTAGTTCCAGATGTCTGTTAATTGCTTTTTAATTTGTTCTCTGAAAGGAATTTTTGAAAGATAATTCTGACTGTAGGCGACTTCTTCATCAACCCATTTTTTCGTAGGTTCAGAATCGTTTTCTAAATCTCTGTACGGATCTGCAACAGCAGTTCCAAAATAAGTATCGGTCTGATTTCCTTTTACTGCTTTAGGATAATTCATTTTCTGAGAATAAAAAGTAGCCGAAAATAATACTCCAGCCGTTAATAAAATTGGTTTTAAATTCATTGTGATGGATTTTCTCAAATTTAAGGAAAGTTGTGGGAATAAAAAAAGCTTCTGTGAGAGAAGCTTTGTGAGATTTTAAAACCGAAAATGGGAGTAGCTATTTGATATCAATTTTATTTTTAATCATTTGCAAAAAACTATCAGCATTCATCACGGGGATCATTGCATTTTTAAAGTCTTTTTCGTTTCTGGTAATAATGATTTCGCATTTTTCAGCTATGGCACTAAAGTATTGCATTCCATCTTCAAAATCTTTGAAATCTGAATTGATAGCTCTTTCTACAACCTCATTATTCATTATAGAAATATTACAAAGCACTTTAAACTTACGGATTTTCTCCAATGCAATTTTTGAATTTTCATATTTTGCTAAAATATAAAAAGCGTTTGAAATTGAAGTAGGAGATGTATAGACTAAAATCTTCTTCTGATCTGCCAAAGTAAGAAGTTTTGCGGCTGCGTCATAGAAATTTTCTCTTTCTCCCAGAAAATCTAGTACAATGTTGGTATCTAAAAATATCTTTTTCATTATTGATATTTTTTGTCGAAATCATCAATAATATCCTTTCTGAAATTTTTATCATCTACATCTGCAGGAATACTTTTGCCTGTAGATATACTTTTAACAAAAGGAGAAATTTCAAATTCATCGTTTTGTTCATGCGTTAAAGAATCAAGATAATTTTCAATCAATCTTGACAAGCTCAACTTTTTAATTGAAGCATATTTTTTTGCACGTTCGATGACGGTTTCATCAAGTTTTATCGTAAGTTTTGAATCCATTTAAATATATTTATACGTACAAATTTAAATAATTTATACCAAATAAATGCTTTAAACAAAAAAAGCTTCCGATTTCTCAGAAGCTTTTAATATTTTAAAAAGAAAAAATTAATAATTTTCCTCTTCACCTTTCATTTTCTCGGCATTTTCTGCCATGATAACAGCATCAATCATATCAGAAATGTCACCATTCATGTATGCATCAAGATTGTACATCGACTTGTTGATTCTGTGATCTGTAACTCGTCCTTGTGGATAGTTGTAGGTTTTGATCTTTGCAGAACGGTCACCGGTAGAAACCATCGATTTACGCTGTGCGGCAATATCTCCAACAGATTTTTGAACTTCAATATCGTATAATTTGGTACGAAGCATTTCCATTGCCAATTCTCTGTTTGCCAACTGAGAACGCGCCTGCTGACAGACAACCACCATTCCCGAAGGTTTGTGGGTCAACTGTACTTTGGTTTCAACCTTATTAACGTTTTGTCCACCTGCTCCACCAGAACGAGACGTTTGCATTTCGATATCTGCAGGATTCAATTCAAAATCGATTTCCTCAGCTTCCGGTAAAACAGCAACGGTAATTGCAGAAGTATGCACTCTGCCTTGAGATTCTGTTTCAGGAACACGTTGTACACGGTGAACGCCGGATTCAAATTTCATGATTCCGTAAACGCCGTCTCCTTCAATTTTGATGATCAATTCTTTATAGCCTTTGGTTGCTTCACTAGAATCTGTGATCTCATGCTTCCAACCTTTGGTTTTAAAATACATAGCGTAAGCTCTGTAAACATCTTCCACGAAAATCGCTGCTTCATCACCACCAGTTCCGGCGCGAAGTTCTACAATCACGTTTTTGTCGTCGGTAGGATCTTTAGGAATTAAAAGAACTTTCAATTCTTCTTCCAAACCGGGAAGTTTTTGCTGAGCTTCTACTTTTTCTTCTTTAGCCATATCGACCAAGTCTCTGTCTGAACCATCTGCAATGATTTCCTCAGATTCTGCGATATTGTCTAAAGCACCTTTATATTGATTGTAAACGTGTACAATTTTTCCTAAATCGCTGTATTCTTTGTTTAATGAAGAATATTTTTTCTGATCCGAAATTACGTCTGGCTGTATAATAAGATCTGCAACCTCATTATATCTTTGTTTTATAGCTTCTAATTTTGGAATTAATGACTTAGACATATTAAAAATTTAGTAGGCAAAGATACGGATTTGATGATTAATAAAAAAAGCTCATTTTCATGAGCTTTATATTGTTTTAATTTTTTATTGAACAATCATTTTCTGAATGGCAACTCCGTTATCTGTTTTCAGATGAACTAGATAAGTTCCGGCAGGATAATTTGTTCTTAATTCATAAGTTCCGTCTTCATTTTTTAATTTAAATGAATCCATTTTCTTTCCGCTCATATCGTAAATTGCTATCTCTCCGCTTTTGGCTTTATGATAAATTAATTTAGCCAAACCGTTTTTCACAGGATTATCTGCAATCTGAAGCGACAATCTTTTATCTAAATTTTCTTCAGTTGTAGATAAAGTTGTGAAAGGGTTTCCAAAAATTCTGAATTCTCCCGGTTGAAGCGTGATCGGCGTTGTAGTTGATGCTACATTGAAAGTTGTACCGTCCATCAAATTCTGCCATTGTCCTGTGAAAGGAAAATAAGGAACCACGCTTTTAACAGAAGTATCATAATTTGCCAAAACAACTACGTTTTTCACTCCTGCTGTCAATAAAGGATCATTGATATAAATTCTTGTAATCAAACCATTTGGGTCATTCGCCAGATTATTAGATTCTACGGTGTAGGTTTTTGATCTGAAAACAGGATGCGCATTTCTTACAGTAATAATCTGAGCCCAAGTATTATAAATCGCTTTTCTGTTGATATTGGTATCATAACCCAGTGTGAAAGCAACAGGTTTTTCGTCTGTACGGCAATTGTTATTGATCGTTCCGTCCGGACATCTGTTGATGCTGAATTCGTATCCCAATTCTCCAAACTGCCAAATCATTTTCGGACCAGGAATGGTAAAAAATGTAGCCCCGAAAGTTTTCATTCTTTCTAAAGATGTATTCAGGTTAGTGACGTTATAAGTTCCGTTTACAGCTCCGTACGCAAGATTTTTGAACATTAATCTTTCTTCATCGTGGCTTTCTCCATAACCAACTCCGTGCATGTTGGTAAAACCGTGAAGTTCGTGATCCATTCTGTCAAAATTACTGTTTTGACTATATCCCATCGTATTTTGGTTATAAGCACCGGTTTGATTATTCCAAAGCATTACACCTTTCCCTTCTGCTACTCTGTAATTTGCCCATTGCTGCTCTTCAGCATCTGTTCCCAAATGCTCAAAAATCATGTATGAATTAGGATCAATAGCCCACTGTTTGTCCGCGTATCCTTTCAAAATATCTACTCTGTCCTGCTGATAAGCATTGGTACAGGTTTCATCCGTTGCAGTACAGTTTTGCGTAAATCCTTTCGTCAGATCCCAACGGAAACCGTCAACTTTATATTCGGTTAACCATTGCTGTAAAGTTCTTTCAACATAATATTTTGTCGCTAAACTTGTGTGGTTAAAGTCATTAAAAACATTATAAGAATGTTTGGGAACCGTATTAAAATAAGGATTATTTGCTGCAACATCACCGTAACCGTCACCATCCGGATCAACGTTCCAAAGTCTTACCAAAGGAGATCTTCCCGTTGCATGGTTGAAAGCAACATCTAAAATCACTGCAATTCCGTTTTGGTGACACAAATCAACAAATTCTTTGAATTTCTGTGGTGTTCCGTATGCTTTATCTAATGCATAATGGAAAGAAGTATTGTATCCCCAAGAATTATTTCCCTCAAATTCCATGATGGGCATCAATTCGATAGCGTTGATTTTTAAATCTTTAAGATAATTTATCTTATTAATTAACGATTGCCAGTTTTTCTCCTGTGTGAAATCTCTTAATAATAATTCATAGACAATTAAATTATCTTTACTTGGTCTTGCGAAGTTGGTAACCTGCCAATTGTAAGGAGTTTCTCCCGTTTTAAACATAGAAACTTCAAAACCCTGTCCTGCAGGAAAAGCAGGTAATCCCGGATAAGTAGTTGCTGAAATTGTAGGATCGTCATAAGATGACAAAATCTGCGGTGAGTACGGATCGGCAACTTTTCTCAGATCATTGGTTCTGTATTGAAAAGTGTACAATTGCTGAGGAGTCAATCCACTGAGTTCAATCCAATACAAATCAGGATTTGTGGTGTCTCTTTTCATTAAATACGTATCGTTCATTGTCCAGTTATTGAAACTTCCGATCACATGAACAAAACTTTTAAAGGGCGCATATAAAGCCAAACCGACTTTGGTATTATCTGTAGGGTTATAATTGATTCCTTGTCTGATCCAGCTTGGAATTGCCTGTGAAACTACATTTCTCGGCACCTGTAATGTGAAAGTTGAACTTTTCACCGTCGAATTTGCCGTTGCAATCAGTTCCATATTTGCATCTGCTGCAACCGTATAACTATAACTATAAGAAGTAGATGGTATTGAAGTCGAGTTAACAACTGTTCCATTTGCTTTTAACTGAAAAGTGGCATTAATACTTGTTGTTGCTGTGATATTGATAGCATTTCCTGTAGGAACTGAAGTCAAACTATTGGCAGCAGGATTGGTTAAATTTAAATTTAACGTTCCTACATTCACAAAAATATCAGGTGATGTTTGATGATTCCCTGTTTTTGTTTTTAGTAAAAAACCAAATCTTCCAATTCCTGTACGACCATAAAATGTTGTCGGGGTAAAAGTTAAAGAATAAGTATCTGTTCCTGCGTTATAAGCCAGTTTGTTCAATTCATTAGAACTTGTCCAGCTTCCGTTGGTAGGACAATCCTGACTGTTTGCATAGTTCTGATCTAAAGACCAAGTCCAGATATAAATGGCATTATTAGCAACTCCCCAAGCAGTTTCATCAATCTGATTTCCGGGAACAGATAAAGTGATCTGATCGGTTTCATTAAAAGGACTCGGAGTAATTGTATGATTTATCTGCCCAAATACACAAGCTGTAATAATTATTAAGAGTGCTGAGTATAACTTTCTCATATGTTTGATTTGTTGATTATCTGGTTATTCGAATTTCATTTGTTTAGTTTCTTTTTTATTGTCTTCTTGTTTATCAAGTTTATTTAACATAACATCTTTTATATTTCTTACTTCAAAATACTCAGGACTCATAAGTGCGTATAACTTAAACAAAGAAGATTGCATAACTTTATTTTTGTAAGTTCGGTTAAGAATATAGCTTGCACTTGTACTTGATGTTTTTTCTGTAATGCTTTCGGGAAAATCCTCATCTAATCCGTAATCCCAGTCTTTCGTAATAAACTTTTTAGGTTCATAATAACGTATTCCACTTGCTCCACCCAACTTTTTATCAAGATTTATTGCACTTTGCAAATCAGCATCAGTAACAGTCTGCACAGAATCTTTTTTATAGTAATAAATCATACTATCAATAATCACAAAATCCTGATTAACTCTAAGATCTTCATTAACATTAATCCCATAAGGATTGTCAGTTTCTTTACTTCCGTAAGATTGAATTACTGTAACAAAACTATCATTATTTAGATTTAATATTCCCCCTTCCTGGGGAATATTCTGCGTAAATTCTTTGCCATTATTAAGTTTAAATTTATGATTACCTGGATATATTAAGATCGAAACACTTGTAGAATCTGCAGAAAGTTTAAATGGCAATTTACCATCGACCAAAAGATTGCCCTTCTGCGTTTGAGGATCATAGCTCACATCTATCCTTGTTTTAATTTTACTACAAGAAACAAGCAAAAAAATGAAAATAAATAATAAAAAAGTGCTTTTCAATTTCATAAAAATAATTTTTATTTACAAATGTAATTTTATTTACAAATAAAGTTAAAATTTTTATCTTGCGCACTTATTTATAAAAATTAACCATGAGAATAATTTTTGGTCACAATAATTTTGTGATAAAAAGGGTTGCCCCCAAAGAGCTGGGCATTGAAGAGCACCCACATATGCAGAATGCAGAGATAAGATTAATCCAAAAATTTGCACACCTGTATTTCATTCCCGTTTTTCCTATTGGTCAGGAGTGGATTTTGAGAAAAGAAGGAAAGTCCTATGTTCTTACCTCTGACATAAAGGCTGTTCTACACCGCAATTACCCTTCAAGAGTTCATATCGGGGCATTTGCTTTACCGTTGCTTTTAATTTTAGGAGTAATCATTTATTCTATTTCCAGCAAAGTATCAGATTATCAATATGAGAAAAGAGCTGCTGCAGATCTTCAGATTAAAGGAAACGAACTGATAAAAACACTTGATTCCATTAATAATGATGATATTACGCTTTTGTCTTTGTATGATGAATCGATGTACAAAGATCTCGACTACACCGTTATAAAAACAGAAGGAAACAGACTTTTATTAAGGCGCATCACAGAAAATGAAGACAACAAAACCAATTATAACTTTCCCCCTCAAATAAGACATTATGTACTTCTCAAAGACACAGAACAAACTGAGGACAGTATTTGGATCAGTAAAAATGAAATAAAAAAGACAATCCCAAACAAAGAATCTTTTAAACCTATTTCTATAAAAGGATTGGATCCGTCCCCGTTACAAATGAAAGGTATTTATATGATAAAAGACGCTTATTTTAATGAAGAAACACCATCTGAGGCAGAATCTTCGTTTTATTCCGAATATGTAAATTATGGTAAAGATGCAGTGATAGATAGCTTAATCCCAATGCAAAAAAAAGAAGAATGGAAACTTTCGAAAAATAAAAAAGTACATTATAAAGAGCGATTTGCAATAAAAACAGAAAGCACAAATTCTGCAGTTCTTTATTATCACACCGTTCCCGACAATATCCCTCATCAGGTAAAAATCTCGGATAAACACATCAGTAATAATATTCGCAGAGAATATTAATCAATGATCTGATTAGTATAAAAATGAACATTCACCTTTCGTATTACAATATTGGTAATTGCGTTTCCCATGAAATTTCAGAACACAATAAACGAAAAACCACTTAAAAAAAATTAAGTGGTTTTATATATGTTGTTTTGCTATGATATCACTTTTTCAGAATTAAGGTGAAAAAGCGATGACATTCAATTAATGATGTCCTTTGTCGTGACTGTGGCTATCGTGTAAGAAAGGACCGTGACCTTTAGGCTGGTTGAAGATTACTTCAGCACCTTCCTGCTCGGTAATTAGTTTTCTTCTGATATCTTCAGGATCGAAAGGTTTTACCTTACCGAAATATTCCTTCAAACCTTCTGTTAACCACAATGGGATAACGAAACCGAAAAACATAAAAATACACCAGAATCCTACTAGGAACATTGTAACAAAGTAGATTGTCCAAAGGAACTGATAAAACGGCCAAAATGCTGATAACATCATCTTTCTTATAGATTTTAGGCAAAAATAGGACTTTTTTCTTTTTCATCAAAAGATATAGAACCTAAATTTTGCAATTTATTTTTATTTTAAACTAATTAATGTAGATATTAGATGTTAGATGTTAGATGTTAGACTACAATTGCTACTCTAAAACTCTTATATAAAACTTTTAAACCTAAATTTTAATGAGCAAGATTGGCAAAGAAATCGTTTCCTTTATCATCCGTAATGATGAATGCAGGGAAATCTTTCACTTCAATTTTTCTTACTGCTTCCATTCCTAATTCAGGGAAATCTACCACCTCAACAGACAAAATATTATCTTTTGCTAAGATTGCAGCGGGACCTCCGATTGAACCGATATAGAAACCTCCGTATTTGTGACAAGCATTGGTAACATCGGCAGTTCTGTTTCCTTTTGCCAGCATCACCATACTTCCGCCATGACTTTGGAATTCGTCAACATACACATCCATTCTTCCCGCAGTTGTAGGTCCGAAACTTCCTGAAGCCATTCCTTCCGGAGTTTTCGCAGGTCCTGCGTAATAAATCGGGTGATTTTTGAAATATTCTGGCATCGGCTGTCCTGAGTCCAACAATTCTTTAATTTTTGCGTGAGCGATATCTCTTGCAACAATCAACGTTCCGTTTAGTTTTAATCTTGTTTTGATTGGATATTTTGAAAGCTCTGCAAGAATTTCCGGCATTGGTTTATTCAAATCAATATCTACCGCCGCTTCTAAATGTGGCGGAGTTGCAGGTAAAAATCTTTTCGGGTCTTGTTCCAATTGCTCTAAGAAAATCCCGTCTTTGGTAATTTTCCCTTTAATATTTCTGTCCGCCGAACAGGAAACTCCCATACCAACCGGACAAGAAGCCGCATGACGAGGAAGTCTGATCACTCGAACATCATGAGTTAAATATTTTCCACCAAACTGAGCTCCGATTGCACTTTCCTGACAGATTTTCTGAACCCTTGCTTCCCATTCCAGATCTCTGAACGCCTGTCCTGCTTCATTTCCTTCGGTAGGAAGATTGTCGTAATATTTTGCAGATGCTTTTTTTACTGCAGCTAAATTTGCTTCCGCAGAAGTTCCACCAATCACCAAAGCCAAGTGATAAGGCGGACAAGCCGCAGTTCCCAAATCAGAAATTCTCTCTTTTACAAAAGCTTCCAAAGACTTTTCGTTGAGTAGAGACTTTGTTTTTTGATATAAGAAAGTTTTGTTGGCAGAACCTCCACCTTTTGTTAAGAACAAAAACTCGTAGTAATCTCCTTTTTTAGCATAAATATCAATCTGTGCCGGAAGATTTGACCCTGAATTTTTTTCATCGAACATCGTCAACGGAACAACCTGAGAATATCTTAAATTTCTTTTTTGGTAGGTATTGTAAATTCCTTTGCTTAAATATTCACCATCTTCAACGCCTGTGTAGACATTTTCACCTTTTTTACCCATCACAATTGCCGTTCCTGTATCCTGACAAGAAGGCAAAGCTCCTTCTACCGCAACAGCAGCATTTTGCAACAAGTTATAAGCAACGAATCTATCGTTATCTGTAGCTTCAGGATCATCAATAATTTTTTTCAGACTTGCCAAGTGCGAAGAACGAAGCATGAAAGAAACATCTGCCATCGCTTCTTCAGCCAATAGCTCAAGACCTTTTGGGTCAATCGTTAAAATTTCTCTTTCACCATGTTGCTCAACTTTCACATAATCTGAAGTCAATTTTTTATAAACCGTATCATCTCTCAAAATTGGATACGGATCCTGATATTTAAAATCCATTTACTTTCTAATTTTCGGTGCAAAAATACAGCTTACTCAAAAAAACATGATCAAAATCAACAACTTTACATTGTATTTATAATGATTATAAATTGCGAGGTTTTTATGCATTGTTTAACTTTATCAATTGAGGCTAAGGTCGAGATTAAGGTTCAAAATCAATCTTAAACTCAACCTCATCCTAAACCTTTAATCAAACAATTTCACAATGAATTACAGAATAGAAAAAGACACCATGGGTGAAGTGCAGGTTCCTGCGGATAAGTTTTGGGGCGCACAGACAGAACGTTCAAGAAACAATTTCAAGATCGGTCCGGAAGGTTCTATGCCGACAGAAATCATTGAAGCTTTTGCCTATTTAAAAAAAGCAGCAGCATTCACCAATACCGATTTGGGAGTTCTTCCTGCTGAGAAAAGAGATATGATTGCAAAAGTTTGCGAAGAAATTCTTGAAGGAAAACTCAACGATCAGTTTCCTTTGGTGATTTGGCAAACCGGTTCCGGAACGCAGTCAAATATGAATGTGAATGAGGTAATCGCCAATCGTTCGCATGTAAATACAGGAGGAAATCTTGGGGATAAAACTGAAGTGCACCCAAATGATGATGTGAATAAATCTCAATCTTCCAATGACACTTATCCAACCGCAATGCACATTGCAGCTTATAAAAAAGTGGTTGAAACAACGATTCCTGCAGTTGAAAAACTGAGAGATACTTTGGCTGAAAAAACAGAAGCTTTTAAAAATATCGTAAAAATCGGACGAACCCATCTGATGGATGCAACTCCTCTGACTTTAGGACAGGAATTTTCAGGATATGTGGCTCAGTTAAATTATGGAATTAAAGCTTTAAAAAACACTTTACCTCATCTTTCTGAATTGGCTTTGGGAGGAACTGCTGTCGGAACAGGCTTAAACACTCCTCAAGGTTACGACGTAAAAGTTGCTGAATATATTGCAAAATTTACCAACCTTCCTTTTGTAACAGCTGAAAATAAATTCGAAGCTTTGGCTGCTCACGACGCTATTGTTGAATCTCACGGAGCTTTAAAACAACTGGCAGTTTCTTTATATAAAATCGCTCAGGACATCAGATTATTGGCTTCAGGACCTCGTTCCGGAATTGGTGAAATTCACATTCCTGAAAATGAGCCGGGTTCATCAATTATGCCAGGAAAAGTAAATCCTACACAAAATGAAGCTTTAACAATGGTTTGCGCACAGGTTTTAGGAAATGACACAACGATTTCATTCGCAGGAACTCAGGGAAATTATGAACTGAATGTTTTCAAACCGGTGATGGCTTACAATTTCTTACAATCTGCTCAATTGATTGCTGATGCATGTATTTCATTTAATGATCATTGCGCAGTTGGAATCGAACCGAATCACGAAAGAATCAAAGAATTGGTCGACAAATCTTTGATGTTGGTAACCTCTTTAAATACTCATATCGGATATGAAAATGCAGCGAAAATTGCAAAAACCGCTCACAAAAACGGAACAACTTTAAAAGAAGAAGCCATCAATCTTGGATTTGTAACTTCTGAACAGTTTGACGAATGGGTGAAACCTGAAGATATGGTAGGAAGCTTGAAATAATTTTGAAACATTTTTTAAACATTAAGGAAAATTAAGTGGTTAAGTTTATTAAGAAAAATCAAATAGATTTTGATAAACAGCCTGCTTAAAGCAAGACTAATCTTCACTTCTTAATACATCTTAATGATAAAATTAATCATTGATAAAAAAACTCCGTGGAAATAAATTCTACGGAGTTTTCTGTTAATATGAAATTCTATGAAAATTATAATCCGATTCCGATTCCGAAAACGAGTGCTTTATCGTTTTGGAAATAAGAGTCTTTGAAGTAGTTGCTGAAATCTTTTTTCACGAAAAGACTGATATTATCATAAGAAACGGTAAACTGCGCCCCATACACAAAAGGATTTACTTTATAATTTCCTCTGTCTCTGAAATCTTCACGATCGCCACTTACAATATTGTTGCTAGACATTTTTACTCCGCCGTACATATTTGCGGCAATTCTAAAACCGTCAGAATAGGGTCTGTACTGGATATCCATTCCCGCATTTTTAAGCTTAGAAAAATTATACTGCAAACCAAGAGGAACCATAATGTAGCCTGTTCTCAATTTACTTTTATCCGTGTTTCCCTGATAATTTGCTACGTAAACATCAGCATTTGAATCTTTGGCGAAGAGCATATTGTTATCCAAACGTAAGGTTCTCCAAGAAAATCCGATTCCGGAAATCAAACCCCACGGACTTGTTCTGTTAAACTGATAATTAAATTTTAAACCAAACTCAAGATTATTTGCATATCCTATGTTTTTGTCAAGATCGTTATCAGGAAGATTATTCGTCAAGGTCATGATTCCATAAGTGAAATACCCTGTAAAATCTTTTGTAGCACGGAATTTCTTTAGCAACTTCGCTTTCAATTCTTCATTGGAAGTCACATCAGAATTCAGAAGAGAATATTTTACCTGCTTTTGGATCACCGTATCGAGATCAAAACCTAAAGCTTCAATTTTCTCATCAATCTTTTCAGAATAACGGTTGGCAACTTCAGCTTTCTGTTTGTCGAATTCTGTTTTCTCCAGATTTTTTGACTGAAGAATGAGAAGTTCAGCTTCCATCAGCTTTTTTTCTTCCTGAATGATGGCATCGATCTTCTTTGCATATTCATCTACTTTATCTTTTACGATTGGGCTTACTTCGGTGTTTTCTTTTGACTGAAGATTTAGTTTTAATCTTTTTTGTGCATTTACAGAGGTTGCAACAAGGCACAACATTCCTGCGATGATAAATTTCTTAATCATAGTATTATTATTTTTTAGTTTAAATTGATTTTATTTGGTATTCAGATCGATGGTTGCCACATTGCTGCCGCCTTTGGTTTTTTCGATCACCTCTTTATGTTCTACGGAGAAAAGTAAAGTTGAAGGATCTACATATCGTTTCTTTTTCACCTGCTGAACTTTCGCAGAATCTGCTTTTGCTAAAATCTTCTCTGCCGGAATCTGACTAATCTGAGCTGCAATTTCCTTTGAGTTTTCTTTGATCATTGGAAGGTCTTTTTTCTCTGTAATTATTTCAGAAGTTTCCGTTTCAGATTTTAATTGAGAAGGAACATTTTTCAGTTCAACATATTTTTCCTGATTTCGCTGAATGATTTCATGAGAATTTATCTTCTCTGTTTTTGCAGAATTTTCTTTCAGAACTTCTTTGTTGTTAGTTTCTGCAACCTGTACATTTGGTTTAGAATCCTGATCAAAGAATAGAACAACTCCCAAGCTTACTATCAAAACCAAACATGCTGCAATCAAAAACCAATTGACTTTTTTTGTCTGAGAATTGTCGTTTGTCTGAGTCTGAGTTTCAATTTCTGACCATAAATCTCTTGAAGGAGCAATTTCTCTTTCGTTGATCTGCTTTTTGATCTGATATTCTATATTATTTTTAGATGTGTTCATTTTTCAGTTTCTTTTGTTGTTGAAAGTAGATCTTTCTCAGTTTTTCTTTTGCTCTGAAGAGTTGCGTTTTGCTTACTGCGGTAGAAATATTCAGCGTATCTGCAATTTCCTGATGAGAATATTCTTCAATCACATAAAGGTTAAAAACCATTCTGTAAGCATCCGGAAGCTGATCGAGAAGTTCCTGCGCATTAAAATCAAAAACGATTTGCTCTTCATAAATTTCTTCGAGAACAGAAGCATGAACATCGTCGAGATAAAAAACCGTTTTATGGCTTTTAATAAAATTGAGGCATTCATTCACCACAATTTTTCTCGCCCAACCTTCAAAATTTCCTTCTCCACGAAAGCTTTCTATATGTTTAAAAATCTTACAAAATGCTTTTATCACGCAATCTTCCGCCTGATAAATATCGCTGATGTAGCTTTTTGCCACACTCAGGAATTTCTTTACACTCTGATCATAAAAGATTTTCTGCGCAGCCGGATCCTGTTTTTTCAAACGGCTCAGCAAATCTTCTTTTTTATTATTAAACAAAAGCTTCATGGTTATTCTGTTTCTACTATAAAGACACGAAAAGATCGAAAAGGTGACAAAAAATTTTACTTTTTTACAAATAAACTGATAACTAACTGAAAATGAATGTATAAAATTTTAAATTTTAATCAAAAAAATCCACTTTCTAATAAAGAAAATGGATTTTGATTTATTTTAAACCGGAACATTTACCTGATCGGCAAAATACTGCTCCAGATCTCTCAATGTTTCAGGATTGGTTTGAATGTCTTTTACCTGAAGACCTTTATTGACCACAACAATTCGGTTGCAGACCTCGGTGGTATGTGCCAAATCGTGACTTGAGATCAAAAACGTAACACCACTTTGCTGAGATAATTCTTTAATTAAATTCTTCAGTTTGATCTGTGTAGAAGGATCTAGGTTTGCAAAAGGCTCATCCAAAATAACGATTTCAGGATTTCCGATGATCGCTCCTACAATTCCTACTTTTTTCTGATTTCCTTTGGATAAATCTCGCACGTATTTTCCGGAGTTGACGATTTCACCATTAAAAAGATCATGAAACTGCTTCAAAAACTCATCTACAGAGGCCTTATTCTGTCCTCTCAATTCACCAATGAAATAAAAATATTCTTCCGGTGTCAAATATCCGATCAGAAAAGTATCATCTACGAAAGCAGCAACTTTAGATTTCCAGGCTTCAGATTCGTTGACTTTTATTCCGTCGATGCTCACAAAACCAGTTGTTGGCTGAATTAAATCAAGCATTAAACTGAAAAGTGTCGTTTTTCCCGCTCCGTTGTTTCCCACCAAACCAAAAGTTTCACCTTTTGGAATTTCAAGATTTTCGATATTCAGAACTGTTGCGTTTCCGTATGTTTTAGATAAATTATTTATAGTAATCATTGTATTAATTTTTAGATTTAAATGCTTCTAATGTGCTGTATTTTTCGCTCTTGTACTGTTTTACAATCGTATCAAATATTTTTTCTCTGAATAAAAATCCTATCAGTCCCAAAACTGCAATACTGATCACTGCTGCCGTCATCCCGAAGAAATATTTAGAAATCCCAAAAACTGCCATTGGCAAAAGCATTTTAGGTATTAAAAGTAAAAGACTTTTCAGATTAAAACTGTTTTTCTGTCCCATTACTTTTTCTTTTGAATTAAGATCAATCTGCGTCTTATTAAATGCTCCCGACCATAAAGTGAACTGAGAATTGACCCCAATGTTATACAAACCTGCTGCAAAAAAAGAAAAATAAGTTTCCCAACTGATGATTGCATAAAATAAAGCTACCACAATAGAAACTGCTGTCACAATATTCATCAGCCACCATTTTGCTTTCAGATATTCTTTGTACGGAACATTCAAAGTCATCATCAAAGGATAATACGAGCTGTCGAAAGATGGAACTCTCTGCCCGAATAAAAACTGAAAACCACCCGTCACAAACAATCCCATAAACATCATCATATAAGGAGTTTTGTAAACATCTGAGGAAAACATCAGCAATCCGTAAAATATAAACATGAAACTTCCGATAATGATTCCTTTGGTTACTTTATTCCGTCTCATCATTTTGATATCGTTGTTGATGAAACTTCCAATTGCTCCGTATTTATTAAGGAAAGCGATATTTTCTGTTTTCCCGATTGTTTTTTTATCTTCCAATCCCTTATCGAGATAGAATTCTTTTTTTACGTGGTTGAAACAAATCCACCATAATCCTGAAAATATAGCAATCGCAAATAAGGTAAAAAAAGGCTGATCATAAAAAGCGTAAAAAAGTTTTTCAGAATAATCAAAAAGCGGAATGATGTTATAATATGCCAAACCACCAATTATCGCAAACACAATTCCTACAGCAATGGCGATATTTTCTTTATTATTGAAAAGAATATTGATGAAATTATTCAAATAAAACAACATTGAAAGTGCAATCAGCCAGCTTAAACTTCCCAGAATCCCAAAACCTTTGAACATGCAGATCACCGCAAATGTGATCAGGAAAAAAGAATTCATCCAGCTAAAAGGCGAGAGAAACGTTTTGATCAGCATATAATTAACCAAAGTTTTCTTAGGAATATTGAGCGTAAGAAAAGGTTTGATATTCTGCGTAGACATCTGCTGCATGAGATATTTCAAAATCAAATCTGCAACCCACAAAAGGATCATAAACCTCGACACAATTTTCATCGCATCTTCTTCCATCTCTTTATTTACATAGAAAAAAGCCAGAAAAGCGGCTCCAATGCAATAGGCTATAAAAGAAAGAATCCCGATGAACCGGAAAATTTTCATTGCCAGATTGATTCCGACGGAAGTGCCACGAAAAAAACTTTTGATTTCTAACCTCAGGAACTGTACAAACATAGTTTACTTTTTTACATTAGTAAATATAATGTGGTTTTTGTTACAGAATTTATGCAAAAACTGAGTTTTAATGGGATTTTAATGCTGTAAGAAAGTTTTTAATAAATTAAAAACTATTTGATTACGATTGAGATCGTTTTAAACAAAACAGAAAACTGTGCGATCTCAAACTCTATAAGAACAAATAAAACAGAAAACATTTTTGTTTGCAAAAGGTAAATTTAAATTAATGATTAACCTATCAATTCCCTCGCCTGCGCCATCGCTGCTTCCGTAATTTTACTTCCGGAAAGTAACTGCGCAATCTCATTCAACTTTTCCTTTTCGTTTAAAGTAATAATTGTCGACTGCGTTTTTCCGTTAATATCTTCTTTGACAACTTTATAATTATCATTTCCTTTCGCGGCAACCTGTGCTAGGTGAGAAATGACGATCAACTGCATATCCTGAGACATTTCTCGCATCAGATTTCCAATTTCTTCGGCGACTTTTCCGGAAACACCGGTGTCGATTTCGTCTAAAATAAGAGTAGGAAGCATGTCGCTTTCGGCAATTATTTTTTTCACAGCCAACATCACACGAGATCTTTCACCACCGGAAATGGCAGTCTGAATCGGTTTTAAAGGAAAACCTGAATTCGCCTGAAACAAAAGCTGAATATTTTCTTTCCCAAATTGATTAAATTCAGGAACGTCGGTTAATTCGATGTCAACTTTTGCTTTTTCGAGACCTAATTTTTTTAGTAAATCTTCCGCTTTTTTGATAAAAACAGGAACATTTTTCTTTCTGTTTTTTGAAAGTTTTTCGGCAAGAGACTGTAGCGACTTTTCTTTCTTAGCAATATTGATTTCAATCTCAACAATATTGGCTTCAATTTCCTCAGTTCCTTTTTGCTCGCCTGATAACTGATCTCGGATTTGTTTTAATTCATAAACATCCTGAGCATTATGCTTCAGAAGCAAAGCATTAATTTTATTATTGAGTTCAGAAAGTATGGCTAAATTTTCAGGATTGATCTCGATTTTTTCTGCTTCGTCTTCTAATTCCTGAAGAATATCTTTAAGCTCAACAAAAGAACCTTCAAGCCTTTCATCCAATTCAGAAAAAGAATGAGAAACTTCGGCAATTTTTGAAAGTTTATTTTTAGCTTCATTAAAAAAAGAAAGAATACCGATTTCTTCCTGATGAAATCTTGAGAGAATCTGGGCAATATTTTCAGAAATCATTCCGGCATTTTCCTGCACAGAAAGATGATTTTGCAACTCGTCATAATCTACATCATCCAATTTTAAATCTTCCAATTCATTCAAAAGAAACTGTTTGTAGTCGCTTTCTTTGGTGTTTTCTGAAAGTTGTATCTGGAATTTTTTAAGCTGAGTTTTTAAACTTTGAAATTCTAAAAAATCCTGTTGATATTCTTCAATGATTTTTTTATTCTCAGAAAGTCCGTCAATGATTTTAAACTGATAATCTGCCGTAAAAAGATTAGACGTTTCAAATTGTGAGTGAATATCGATCAACTGCGAAGTCAGCTCTTTCAGAATATCCAAAGTCACCGGAACATCATTGATAAATGCTCTGGATTTTCCTGAAGGTAAAATCTCTCTTCGGATAATCGTTTGATGCTCGTAATCGAGATCATTTTCGATGAAGAATTTTTTGAACTGATTATTCAGATCAAATTCTGTTTCGACGATACTTTTTTCTTCGGTTTTTGAGATCGATTTTAAATCTGCTCTTTCACCCAAGATCAATCGAAGTGCACCCAGAATAATCGATTTTCCGGCCCCCGTTTCTCCGGTAATGACCTGTAAACCATTTTTTAAGGACACATCTAATGCATCAATAAGGGCGAAATTTTTAATGTATATTCTCGAAAGCATGATCAGTTAGCAGATTACTTTAATACTGCAAATATAAAATTTTAGAATTCAGAATTCAATAATAAGAGGTCTTACTTCCACTTATTCCATTTGTTATCCGTAAACTTTGGTGCAAAAGTAATCATCAGTTGCTTGAGATCGTTCAATACAATTCCGCCGTTGTTTCCCGAGTTGAATATATTGAAAATCTCGTCATTTTTAGTATTGATGAATGTGTTGAAGAAATAATTTTGCTGAAATGAGTTTTCGTACGTTTTCAGCTGCATCAAAGCATCAAAAATTATTTTTTTTGACTGGGTCTGATCCTGATTAAACATTCCATCTAAACCGGCTCTGTGATACGTATACATCGTTTGACGAAGCTGCGCCATATTTGGATTCAATATTTCCCCAATTAAAATAGAACGACTTCTTGGATCATTTATTTGTCCCCATCCGTCATACCCTCTATTTTGAGAATTTTGGGCAATCTGTTGTGCTTTTGTAAACCACTGAGTTCCTCCGGAAGACTGAAAACTGTCTGCATCATAACCCAAAATAAGATATACGTAAAAACTGATGACATCAATTAAATTTTTCCCGGAAAACTGTCTTTCATTGAAGATTAAGTTCTCATTTTCAACATAGTCAAAAGCAAATTTCTGATCCTGAAGATTCAGCAACGGAGATTCATAAGACGAGCTGAAAACCGGTCGAACTGCCTGTACAACAATGGTTGCTTTGTATTTGTTTGCGTCTTTTTCACTGAGAACAATTGCAAAATTTGACTTTATTTTTTCAAAATTCTGAAGTTTCTTACCTGTCCAGCTTGTGTTGTTGATAAAATCTTTAAGACTTTTTTCTAATGCTTTGAAAGCTTGTTGATTACTCCCCTGAATTTGCTGAGCATTTACCTGAACTGTCGCCAAAAGCTCTTGTGAGAAACTGAAATTGAAAAACAGAAGTAAAAATAGAAGTGCTATATATTTTTTCATTGATCTATAAAGGTTGAGAACGGAAATTTATAAAATTTATTTTAAAATCTGATCTTCAATACAATCGAGAATGTCTTTTGCCACATTTTCTTTTGATTTGAGATCAAATTCTAATTTTTCGGTTTTGGTGAATATCTTTATCTTATTGGTGTCTTGTTTAAAACCTGCACCTTCGTCACGAAGTGAATTCAGAACAATCATATCCAGATTTTTCTTTTCCAGTTTTCCTTTTGCATTTTCTTCTTCATTTTGAGTTTCGAGCGCAAACCCAACCAAAAACTGATTTGTTTTTTTCTCGCCCATCGTTTTCAGAATGTCGGGATTTTTGATCAACTCAATCGTAAAAGTATCTTCACT
>Ga0302215_10000292_pt1 | contig 37391 bp, 32 predicted proteins | sample II_Fen_N3_1_FD_194580 | JGI IMG/M metagenome (GOLD analysis project Ga0302215, IMG submission 194580) | Peat permafrost microbial communities from Stordalen Mire near Abisko, Sweden - II_Fen_N3_1 | ecosystem: Environmental > Terrestrial > Soil > Wetlands > Permafrost | place: Sweden: Abisko... | reverse complement strand
GGCGGAAAGTGTGATTTTAATTTTTGCTGTTTTTTACAAGGCAATTTTAGTTACCAGATTATTCGCTTTAAGAATATACATCTGATTTTTAGGCAAGCCTGTTATTGTTATGGCGTTTTTATCCGGAACAATCGTTCTAATGCATTGTCCTAATATGTTATATACATACAACGTTGCTTCTAATGATGGCAAATTCACGATAATATTGTTATTAATATCCTTAGATGCTATAAGTATTTTATTAGAAGGATAGACCAACGTTTTGACGGAAATCAGATTTGAGAAATCAGTTATGTTCTCATAAAAACTACTTTTATCACTGGCCCTTACTTTATACGAATAGGTTGTATTTGGTAGTAAATTGGTTAAAGTATCAACATTGGAAGTGATCCACGCATTTCTGAAATTATAAGTCAACTGCTTTGAAAAACTAACACTTACATCATCAAAAGTAACTGATCCTATCCCTTTGTAATAAGTAAAACGGAACATGTCGTAAGCTTTGGTTTCCTGAAAAGAATAGGTTTTATTTTTTTCAATCAATGTTGAAACTACCGGTATGCTGTCTACTTTATCCCAGGTGTTTTGATCACGGTGTGCTTCCACTAAAAATCCTCCATTGCTTCCACCTAACGAACGGATATAAAATGATAGTTTTGTAACCGGTAACAGATATGCCTCAGTTTCAATATATTCGCCGCTATTCGAAAATTGAACAGATGGCGGATTTGTACCGCTATAGATATTCGAAGTCGATATGTTTTTGGGAGTAATAATCCAGTCGGGTGGCGCAACAATCCCATTGTCAAATGCTTCTGTAATATTCGACTCGCCGTCCACTATATTATAAGCGGTTAAATAATATCCGACTGCATCATTCACTTTATTCCAGCTGGCAACAAAGCTTGTAAATGTATCATTAGTAGCTTCGTTTGCTATTGGAGGTACAACATAAACTGCCCGTGTGGAAGTCCCGGAAATTTGTGCATTGGCATAATCCCCGGTAATAGTAGTGAATGTAAAAGTGTCTGAATGTACGGCGGAATAAGATGGAACAGTCGGGTTATAGCGAATCTGGATTTTGGTATTTGCAACCAATGAATCAATTGTTGGAGTAAGCGTAATTGTTTTTCCCCAGAACTTTGCGGTATCAATTTTCATTTCGAAATGCTGCCCTACATTGAATGCTACAGTTATCGGCCCTTTTAATTTTCTAGCGCTTACTGTCACTGTCTGCAATGCTGAAGGCGTTCCCTGTATGGTGGAGAAGGGTTTTAAATTCTGGGTTAATGAAATGTATGATGCAAAATAAAACTGGATGATTCCGTTAATCTCCTGTATGTTTCTCAAAGGTTTATGAATGTTCGTGCCATCCCTGAGCAACGGGTTGAAGGATGTAACATTATTCACTCCCGGAAAAGGATCACCCGATAAAGTAGGATCTAATCCTGCAGTTGATGTCTCGGCTAAGGCAATTCCATCGGCTTCAACAATATCAACGCCCATAGCTACCGGATTGTTATTCACAACGTTTTGTTGCCAGTCATAGGCATTGTAAAAAATATGGGTGAGCAACATTCCATGTCCCGGAAGATAAGTATCCCAACCCTTTTGTTGCCTGTTTTCCAGGGTGTAAAACTCTACCGGAGAAGGATTTGCTCCATTCAGATTATGGTTGCCGTTTTGAGTAAACAGATAGGCCTTATTAGAGGTCGTGAGTGTGTCCAGGCTGTATTGGCCACCGGTTTTTAGTTCAGTGGGTACCAACCAGTTCAGGTAGAAACGATCGAAAGCTGAATAGGAGGGAGGAGTCCTTCCTTTATTCAGATACGGACCGTAATCCATGATATTCCATTCCGATAATGTGTGATGTTCTGCACCGGAAGTAACGTAATAATCGGGTAATCCAAGTACATGTCCAAACTCATGACAAAAGGTGCCGATTCCACACATGCTTGAACCTGTATTCGATCGAAGTTCGGAAGTACAGGCATAATCATATACTGACACTCCATTGAATTTTGTGGCCAGATTAGCCAATGCCCAACGATGTGGCCATATGCTGTTTGCGGGTCCACCCTCGGCTTCATTGTAACCGGCATAATAAATAAATACATTGTCCACCGTGCCATCGTTATCGGTGTCATATTGTGCAAAATTAACGCCCCCTGCAGCTGCTAACGTACAGGCATCAATAACCATTTGCCTTGGAAGCGTATCATTTCCGCTGACATCATTCTTACCGTAATAGGCCATGGGTTGTGGCAGGTTAAACGGACCCACCACATCAAACTGAGGATTAAACACTCCCATGGAACTGGACTGAAAATAATCATTTGCCGACCCGGTACCACCGTTCGCAGCATACCCTTTTTGATTTAATAAGTTTGTAAATGCTAATTGAGGATTGGGAGTAACAAAGCTTTTGTCTTTAAAATTCACCAGAATGACCAGTGACTTTGCCGATCCTCTTAATGGGTAGCTCTTCTGTGGGGATATGGTTAATGCTGATTTTGACTTTAATAACCGGGAATTCCTGTTAAGCAGGTTTATTTTGCTGAAGTCAACGTTTTTTGTCAGTTTCAGAATGAAATTCTTTTCAGGTGAAGTGCGTTTTTCAATATTGGTTGCTTTTACAGAAGTGCTCGCTAAATATCCATTAGTGTCAATTTGTGCGTAGGTTAGCACACCATTTGCATTCGGTACCAATGTATATCCGTCCAACGTTGTTTTATAGTTAAAGAACTCATCACCATGCAGCATGACAGTCAATTCTGAACCGTCAGGTTGTGTTATGTTTACAGGGAACGGAGTGGCAGGAACGGCATTTAAACGTATAGAAGGTATTAATAATATTATCAGGAGGGTAATAAATACCGAAATTGACTTCATACACAAGATTGTTTGGATGCAAAGATAAGAAAAAACAGACACCAATATAAGGAATTAAAAATTAATAATTAAAAATTAATAATTAACAAGGTGCTGACAAGTAGGCTTTTGTAGGTTAATGAACAGATCATTAAATAACCACAAATACTTCTACTTTACTAAATTAAAATAAAACAAATAATTCAACAACGAGACATGATAGGAAAAAACAAACAGCAATATAAGTAATTAATAATTAAAAATTAATAATTAACAAGATGCTGACAAATAGACTATTGTGGGTTAGTGAATAGATCATTAAATAACCACAATTACTTATGTAGGGTAAAAATGTGGATACTGATAAGAAATACGATTTTACGGGAAAAAAATGCCTACTTTTTAAAAATAAAGTAAACTGCCAGCACTAAAAGGATAAATCCGATTACTTATTTTTTAAAAATAAAGTAAACTGCCAGCACTAAAAGGATAAATCCGACCGCGTGATTCCACCTGAAAGTTTCATTTTTAAATGCTATCAACGAGAAACAAACAAAAACCACCAACGTAATTACTTCCTGAATGACTTTTAATTGCAATAAGGTAAACGGGCCGCCATTTTCATTAAATCCGAGCCTGTTGGCAGGTACCTGAAAACAGTATTCAAAAAGAGCAATGCCCCAGCTTATGAGAATCACCAGGATCACAGGTAGGGCATCGAACCATTTAAATTCACGCATTTTTAAATGTCCGTACCATGCCAACGTCATGAATATGTTGGAAATGACCAGCATGCCGATTGTAAGGAAAATTTTCGTCATAAATGTATTCTACTGATTTTACTAAATTATACGAATAACAGTATTGTTGTCTGCAATACAAAATATGATTATCCGTAATATGTCCTACTATAAAGTCATCGTGCTAAATCCAACCGGTTTAAATGTGATATCAAAAGCCCTTATTTTTGTTTTCTTACCCTTAGTAGAAAGCCTGATACCCTCAAAGCCCACCCTTATTCCCTTATTTTGTTGCATTTATTGGCTGTTGATAAAACGTTGTAAATTCCTCATAATCTTCAGAAAATAAGGGAATAAGGGTTGGAGTTGTGGTAGTTTAGTTCTCTACGTAGGGTAATAATAAAAATAAATAAGGTTTTAAAATTCTTCAATTTCAACTTCAAATATTCAATTTCTTCGGAATTATTGCTCTTATGCTTTAGGAGTTTTTCAGGATAATCAGATTACAAAATTACGTCAAAGCGTTCAATAATTCGTGTTTTGACAGGTAAAATTGTTTTTTTGATTCTTATTTGTAAAATTAACTTTCAGGTATCATGCTTTTTAGCTTTTTTATTTGCCGTAATATGCCGAAATCTTCATTTTTTTTTCAAAAGCTATTTGCCATTTATTAAAATCGCATTATCTTTGCACCTCAATTGCGAAAAGAAGAAAGGCAAAGCGATGCCTGATTTTAATAGATTGCGAAAATAGCTCAGTTGGTAGAGCACGACCTTGCCAAGGTCGGGGTCGCGGGTTCGAGTCCCGTTTTTCGCTCAGTGAATTTAGTGAGAAACATCGTGTTTCGCTTTTTTTCTCTAAGGAATGTCTGTCTTTGTAAAGAGTCAGATACTGATTGCCCAAATGGTGGAATTGGTAGACACGCTAGTTTCAGGGACTAGTGGCCGTAAGGTTGTGGGGGTTCGAGTCCCCCTTTGGGTACAGATGAATATTTTATAATTATCAGGTAATGCCTGGTAATTTAGTACATGCGCAGATGGTGGAATTGGTAGACACGCTACTTTGAGGGGGTAGTGCCGGTTACGGTATGTGAGTTCGAGTCTCATTCTGCGTACTTATTTTATTTAATGTCCTGATTTTACAAACTGTGCAAATGTGAGTAACACGAATGTATTTGTTTCAATAAGAAGGGCTTCAATCCTGAAAAATCAATAGAAATTTATAATGCCATGACTTTGTTCCTGTAAAGGAAAACAAAGTCATGGCATTTTTTTTATATGATTATCTGACAATCAATGTTCCGCGTTCCGCGTTCCGTGTTCTGCGGAAAGTGCGACTTATTCGCATTCAAAAGCGCAACTTCAAAAATTGGACTAATTACTCCCGCACCCATGGAAACTGAATCATAGCTAATTCCCAACTATCTTCAAAAAGCCCGTAAAAGCAAAACATGGTTCTGCTTTTAGGGGCTTTTTGCTTTCATAAAATGTATTAAGCTGAAGGCTTATGATTTATTTTGTCTTTTAGTCTTGCATGCAAAATAGAAAATGAGTTTTGAAGTCCTATCTGATTTTTGAAAATAAATGGATATAATCCACTTATTTTCCTGAGAAAAGACTGTACAGAAAAAGACTTCCAACTTAAATTTAATTTTAGTTGACAGTCTTTCGTGTTTATAAACGAAAACGTTTTAAAGTAAATTAAATGTTTCCAAGGGTTTATTTGTTCTTTTGTAAAATGTGTGATTTTATCTAAAACCAAATTAACGTCAAATATTTAATTGTAATACATCTGTAATTAGTATGTATAAAACGCTACAATAAATGTAGCAAATAAGTTGTTTAATTATTTGAAAAATCAAAGTAAATAAATCTTTTATGTCTTTTAAGTAACCGGTATTTAAAGCAGGTAATTTGTAATAAGAACATGATTAAATGAAGTAAATAATTGTATATTAGTTGTTTGTAATTTATGATTCTATACCAGTTCAATTAATAAAAAAGCACTAAGTTTTAAGGGCTACTCAAAAATAATTAGTATGTAATACTTTATAACATTGTAAATGGTACTACTTTGTTACTACATGCTGTACGTAATAATTACTACAAAATAACTACTATAAATAGAATAACTACTACTTAATAACAGTTTTAAATGCTACTTAAAGACAAACTAAATTACTACTTTAAAACATAAAAATTACTACTTAAAGACCATTTACGTTATAGTATTTAAAAATAATTTTACAGCATTAAAATCAGTTCAAAAAAGAAAGTGTGAAAATACAAAAATTGTATTGATGTTAAAATATCAATAATTCGAGATTTTAACTTGTATAAAATAATACATTATGATGAAAAATAATCTTTATACTGGTTTTCTGATAATCCTACTCAGTTTATACTCAATAACTGACATAATAGCAACCGAAAGGCAGAATCGGAACGGAGCTGCCGGGTATAAAACAGCAGCAAGGTATCCGGCAAGAGCATCCCCGGTAGATACGACACAATACTCAATACAGATGGAGGGTCAGTCAAACAGCATTACTGTTAATGGCAAAAAAATGGTATCGACCTGCGATACAACTGAAAACCAAAATAATATTCGGGTTCGTGGAGAAGGGAATACCATTATAATTAACCAGACAGACAAGAAATCGGAAGTGAGTGTTACCCAAAAAGGGAAAAACAATCAAGTTAAAATCTCTCAAAAATAATAATAATCTTTTTAAAAATGAATCATTTTTACAATTAAAAAAACAAAATTATGAAAAAGCTAAGTTTAATTTTCGTAAGTATCCTATTCTCTGTAGGATTAACTTTTGCTCAGACCAATGTTGCTACCGTTCTTGAAACCGGAGAAAGTCAAAAAGCTACTGTTACTCAGGATGGAATGTTAAATGTATCTCATGTTGATCAGTCTAATGAAAAAAATACCGCCATGGTCACTCAGATTAACTATGCACCACAGTTTAACACCCTTTCAGATGTAAAACAATCCGGAGAACACAATCTGGCAACGGTAAAACAAACCTCCAACGGAACAATGACTGCAAGTAATATTATCGGAACCTTGAAAGCTCTTGTTGATCAATCAGGTGATAAAAATGAAGCACTTCAGGTACAGGGTCCAACAACGATCAATAACCAACAAGGAAAAGCAATTGCTGAGATCAATCAAAGTGGGGATCGTAATTTTGCTTCGCAACATCAATGGAAATATGCTAATAATGCAAACATTGTTCAATCCGGAAATGATAACACAGCCATGCAAGCACAGGATGCACTTATTTTACCAGAAGAAGAAGGAAGCTCTAATACAGCTACTATCGGACAATCGGGCAACCATAATACAGCTACTCAAACTCAGGATGGTTGGGCTAATATAGTTGCTGCAACTCAATCAGGGAATGGCAACACCTCCACTCAGGTACAAAAAGATTATTCGTGGGTAAGTATCGCTTCTGTTTCACAATCAGGTAATTTAAATACCGCTGATCAACTCCAGGCAGGATCGTTAAATACAGCTAAAATTGACCAGGCATCGGATAAAAACAGTGCAAAACAAACACAAACATCTTCCGGATCTCTTCGTCGTTCACCTAATACCTATCTTTCATATAACAATGCCGAAATTTACCAGTGGGGTGGTGATAACAATATTGCTGAACAAACTCAAACTACTACAGGCGGTAATATTGTGGCTAACGATGCTAAGATATGGCAAAATGGTGCTGGAAACTTTGCAACTCAATCACAAACAGGTATTGATAATATGAGTACTATTACTCAATTCGGAAATGGCAATAATGCAGTTGTAACTCAGGTAAATCCTTAATTACAATGACTTTTTAAGTTCAATGAATTCAACTAAATTTGTTAAATGCTAATTCTAGTTTTTATTTAAAAGTAAGTTATTGCAAGATAAATACCAAATAAATTTGCAAAGGCTATAAACTTATTGAATAAAGGCTAAGCTATAAACTATTTAGAATTCATGATTATTAAAAAACATCAAAATAGATTTCCCGGCCTGTTATGGGTCGGGAAACTAAAAAAATCTTTTTAAGAAAATATTATAATAAATCAATAATTAAAATAAAAAAATTATGAAAAAATTTATTTATATCTTCGCTGGCTTACTGGTTGTTCCAGCAATGCTATTTGCCCAGAGTAATGTTGGTGTAGTGAATGAAACAGGCACTGATCATAATGCTACAATCGAACAAAACGGGAAGCTTAATACTTCTTATGTTACTCAGACCAACAAAGAAAATACAGCTACCATAAAACAGAGTAATTATAATAAAAATTTGAATACTTACTCAGATGTAAATCAATCAGGAAAGGATAACGATGCAAGTGTAGAACAAACATCAAATGGTCTTTTAGTTCCTTCATTAGCCTATGGAAGTTTGAAGACTGTTGTTAATCAATCCGGTGACAAGAATGAAGCAGTTCAGGTACAAGGCCCGCATCTTCAACAAGGAGTTACTTACGGTGAAATTATTCAAGGTGGAAATAACAATTATGCCTCTCAACATCAGGTGAAATTTGGGAATGATGCCCGCATTAACCAGTCAGGTAATGGCAACTCTGCCGAACAAGCACAAGACACCAAATTATTACCTGACGATGAAGGCAGCTTCAACAAAGCAGTAGCCAATCAATCTGGAAACCTAAATCTTGCAACCCAGGAACAACAAGGTGCAACTAATGACGCTTTGATTGACCAATCGGGTCGTTCTAATAAAGCAGATCAATATCAAAAAGGAATATTAGATGTTGTAAGAGCTTATCAATCAGGAAATGGTAATACATCAACCCAGGACCAACGGACAGGTTTCAATTTAGCAGAAGTTAATCAATCAGGTAACAACAATAGTGCTGATCAATCACAGGATGTTGGGTTAATACTGGGAGGTTATAATAAAGCTTCTATCGATCAGTCAGGGATGGGAAACAGTTCTATACAAAAACAGTTTGGTGCTATCAATGATGCGAAAGCTAATCAATCCGGAATCGGAAATACAGCATCACAGGATCAAACCGGAACAATGAACGTAGCTACTGTTGATCAGGCATCAACTACCAGTACTGCAATACAAATTCAGAAATCAGGAATTGACGATGACATCCTAAATAAGGCTGAAATTAGACAATGGGGTGGTAAAAACAACGATGCAGAACAATACCAGACAACTTGTGATGCTTTGAATGATGCAGTTATCATGCAAAATGGTTCTTCAAACTCTGCAATTCAATATCAGTTTGGTGGCAGCAATATGAGTTCCATTTCTCAGGAAGGTATGAATCATACTGCTGTTGTAACACAGACGATGCCTTAAGCATTTTATATTATCATCTTAAAAATAAGTTAATAAATGATGGAATATTCTTTATCTAGTAAACTTATTTTTAAAGATGCTGCTATTGGATTCGTAAATTAGGAGTGCATCCGGATTTACTGTCAAATGATAATCTCCCCGGCCTGTAATGGGCCGGGGTAACAGCAAGTAATAAATAATCGAATGTCTTAGCCATAAATAAATTTGAAAAAAGGTTTTTTTATAAAGGGGTTGATGTTTATGACAAGTCTTTATTGCTTCACCATTCTGAGAGTTTTGACGGAATTAAATGCGGGCTACAAATGGGAGGTGACGGATTATTATACTGGATACTTTACGAATAACCAATTAAGATATTAAAAATTATTTTTATTTTTTATTCATTGATATGAGGAGTAAAAAGAAAGATCATGAAGAAATTTATACAAATCATCTCAATACTCGTTATTCTTTTACTGCTGCTTTTTGAGGTAAGTCATATGGTCATTGTCATAAAATTCGGACATGGTCATGAAATTACAATAGGCAAGTCAGGATCTTTTGATTCAACCTACTGCAAATCAAATCCCGTCCTGAATCAGAAATCTGTAGTTAAAAATAAATCATTCAGTTCATTAAATGGTAAAGCTTCCGAAAGTCATATTGGAAGACGAATAATTCCGGTTGGTCATCAATCTACAGGGAATGGATATTTTATTCCATGGTTGTTCGGACCAAGGCTTCCAATTGGATATCCGGCACTGATTAAGAATAAACCAAATAATTCTGACGATTATTATTCAAAGCCGGTTAATCCGGAATTTGACTTTCATCAGGATAGTGAATCCAACTATACATATCAACAACAAATTCTATTTGATATTCAGATCATAACGAATCAATCCGTAAAAAGTGATTTTGTACGGACAGAATGGATTGGTGAGTTAGACCAAGCAATTAATCTGAGCAATGTGAATGAACAGGCTGGAAGCGGAAACCGAGCTTTACAACAAAAACATGGATTAATGAATGTTACTTTAATTCATCAGGTGGGGTATGACAATGTCGCAATGCAAAATCAAAATGGAGAATTAAATATTTCCAGTGCATTTCAAGTAGGTTCTATGAATATTTCTATACAGGCCCAAAGTTCCATATTTAATAATGCAGAAGTAAATCAATCAGGTATATTAAACAATGCAAAACAATACCAAAATCAGGAGTTGCCGGGAAGTTTAAATAAATCTTTGACCTATCAGGGAGGTGCGTATAACAATTCAACACAGAAACAAAACGGAACTTTGAATAAAGCCATTTTAATCCAATCGGGGGTTGGAAATGTATCAGAACAAAATCAGACAGGAAATTTAAATGATGCACTCATAGCACAAACGTCTGTAGGTAGTGAAGCACATCAAAGCCAGAATTCCGGACTCTCAGGAAGCAATACCGGTAATAAAGCTGCAATATACCAATCCGGTGGATCTGCAAATTATGCGGAGCAAACTCAAGATCTATTATCCGTAGATATACTAAATAGTGCAATTATCCATCAAAATGGTTCTTCTGATTTTGCTAAACAATCACAAATAGGAGGAAATAATTATAGTGTGATTTCACAGACCGGCACCAATAATAATTCAAGTGTGTATCAGATAAAATTATAAACTATAGATTTATTAAAGAAGTTAAGAACCTTAAAATCAATACAGATGAAAAAAATAATTATTCTTTTTTTATTAGCTCTTTTAGTGAGCTGTGCGAGTGTCAGAACAAGCGTAAATACCCAGGGTTTGTATCACACAACGAATACAGCGAGACGATGACGAAATAATTATTAACTAATAATTAATAAGATGCTGACAAGTAGGCTTTTGTGGGTTAACAAATAGATCATTAAATAGCCACAATTACTTAAATAAATTATAGGTTTATCAAATGACGTTTTAATTAAATAGAAACATGAAACGGTTCCTTTTTTATTTAGTGATACTAATGTTGAATTTTATGCCTTGCTTGTCACAAGACATAATTAACAATATTGGAACGGTATCCAATGAGGCTATTCAACAGATAAGTTTACCGGGAATTGATAATATCATGAGTTTTCAGAATTTGAATCGTGCGGTAAGCAATTATGTTTTGACCCAACAGACAGGTAACCTGAATACGGCAACCATCAATCAAAAAAACGATGGAAGTTCTGAAATGAGTAATCAGTCGTATACTGTGCAGTCGGGAAATTCCAATGAGTTAACGATTGGTCAGATAGGAAGCGGTAATCTCCTTCTTGGATTTCAGTTGGATTATATATCTAATCTTTTAGACCAAAAGCAACAAAATCAGGTCAATGGGCTTAGTTCAACACTGTCTTCTGTTGCCAGTCCAACTGATGGCAATGGTTATCTGGTTGAAGGAGACCGTAATAAGATGATAATCACGCAAGACGGTACAAACAATGGCGTTATGGCTGTACAACAAGGATCAGACAATACCATTTCGGCAGAACAAACGGGGGAGAACAACTATCTGATTGCTTTACAGAAAGGAACAAATAATACTATAAGTGATTATAAACAGGAAAATAAGTCGGATGAAAAACTATTTGACAGAATCATTCAGGTGGGCGATAACTTAAACCTTAAATCGGATGAAGCTTCTACATCCTCCATAAATGGAAATACGTTTGTGCAAACAGGTACCAATTTATCCTTAGAGATTAACAGCGAATTAATAAACTCTTCAGGAGGAATTGAAATCAACCAGAAAGGCCGAGATATGAAGGTTGTAATTGACCAATCCTTTTTTTCGTTTCCATTGAAATAATTCTGTCAGATCCATCAACCAAAAGCAATAATCTATAAGTTTTTTATTGATATAATATATACCTGTCATATAATAATTAGATTTATTTGACAGTTATTTGTATTTGTATGTGAAATGAAATCTCAGCTTACTTTAGCTATGTCTAAATAGATTTTAATTTGTATTTCCATGAATGGTATTAAGAAGTAGACTACGTATCATCCTAAATGATGGCACATAGTCTACTTCTTTATGACAGTCACATTTACTACTTTTAGTTAATAATTATAGTACTTTTAGCTTATTTATGTAAGCTTTTTATACGTAATTTTACAACATTAAAATTTATAGTATCAACAAATAACACATAATAATTGAAGAAAGCTAATCGATTCATAGCTAAATATGTATGAATTTACATGTTAAAACATTTGACTTATGAAAATACGCATTCACCCTAAAAGGTTCATTTGGATACTGTGATGATTAAATTCTCAAACTCTTTAACGGTAAGTAAAACAGACTAAAATATGAAAAAGTTTATTCTATATATTATATCTTTATTATTGTATGCATCTCCCGGCTATGCTCAGGGGATAATTAACAATGTCGGATCATCTGCGAATGATGCTATTCAACAAATCCAATTAACGGGTATGGATGATATTCAAAGACTCCAGACATCGGGTCAGGTAGCCAGCAATTATGTGTCAATCCAACAAACGGGCTTCCAAAATAAGGCTACTATAAATCAACAGCAGGGTTCCGGCTTTGATATGAGCAATCAATCTTATACCATACAAACGGGCAATTCGAACGATTTGACTATTGGACAGATTGGGAACGGAAATGTTATGCTTGGTTTTCAGTTGAATTATCTTTCCTCTTTGATAACAGGGAGTCAAAAAGATATACAATCGGGGGTTACAACTAATAATGTACTTACAGCAGGATCGACGAATGATGTTAATGGATATCTGGTTGAAGGAGAGCGCAACAAAATGACTATTAGCCAGAATGGAAATAATAACGGGGTAATGGCAGTTCAACAGGGTTCCGACAATACTATTTCAGCAGAACAAACCGGAAATAACAACTATTTATTGGCTTTGCAGAAAGGGGCAAATAATACCTTAACCGGTTATAAACAAGAGAATGAGACCGATCAGGTATTATACGATCGGGTAATTCAGATAGGAGATAACCTGAGTCTTAAATCGGATGAAGTTTCTAAATCGTCAGTAAACGGGAATACATTTATGCAGACGGGAACAAATTTATCCCTGGAGATAAACAGCGATTTAATCAACTCGGCAGGAGGGATGGACGTCAAACAAACCGGCAGAGATATGAAAGTTGTAATTGATCAATCCTATTTTTCATTTCCATTAAAATAATCGGTAGTAGGTAATCGGTAGTTGGTAGCCGGTAGTCGGTAGTTGGTAGTCGGTAGAGGGTTAAAGGTATAAAACAGTAAATATCAGGTAGTAAATAGATAATAAATTGATAGAAAAGCTTCTGCATCAGAAGTGACTAGATAGTATCCAATATAATAGTATTCAGATTTAAGATAATAATATGAGTTTGTTTGTATGCCTTTTTTTATCCGCAATTTTAATGAATTCTTCGGCCATACCGGTCGATTCATTATCAACGTATCAAAAAACAGGGATAAATTACGAAAAACAAATGAACCAGGTAATGAGGGAACTTGACGCAATTGAAGGGGTAAAGGTGAACTATATAACCAAAGCCAACATTCAAAAAGGAGTAAAGGTTGATTTGAATATTCACTTTGCACAGGGAGAAAATTTTTTGAACAGTGTAACAGAAGTAAGACTAAAAAAGTTTTCCGAAATCATAAATAAAAACCCTGAAATCGAAGTAAGTATAATTGGTCATACCGACAACATTAGCACGTTAGAATTAAATCAGAATTTATCGTTAAACCGTGCACAGACTGTCGCTGATTTTTTACTAGCTCAAAAGGTTAGTGCAATACAATTAAAGGAAATTGCTGGTAAAAATTATTCAGAACCTGTAACTGACAATTCAACTGCAGCAGGCAGAGCAATAAACAGACGTGTTGACGTATATCTGAAGTTTTCCACTGTGGAAAAGAAAACTACTGGCACTGCGGTCATGTCAAGGGATATTGTGAAAGCCAAACCTGTTCCCGAAGAAATAAAAAAAATTATGCAACAAGTTATTAAGCACCCTGTAAAGTCGAATGATGTTGAAATTGAGATTGATGGATTATTGATTGATGATACGAAAACAAAAGCGGGAAAAGATTTTTATGATTTGTTCTATAATGAATGGGAAGCACCTGGTGATGCAAAGAATTATAGCATCACTGTTTCTGAAAAGCCCTTTCGGTTGACTTCAACTCTGATTGTTATTTCAATAAATGATGATATTGTATACCAGGCTATTCTTCAGCCGAGGCAAGATCTTGTAGAAGCCCAGGCTGAAGAAGGAATTGCAACAACACAAGATTATCTGGCAAACTATGAAGAGATTACCAAACAACTTAATGGGGATGATATGGCGGGAACAGGAATATACTAATTAATTAACAATTAAAAATTAATAATTAGAAATCAAAATTTAATAACTGCCAGGATACTGAAATGTACCTTTTTATAGATTAACAAATATATCATAAAATACCTATGATCACTTAGTATAATGCTGTAATACAGAATATTATTAGATATCAAAATAATCTCTAAATCCAAACGCAATGAAAATTATTTTTGAAACACTGTTTATTTTGTGTTTTTTCGTAACAGGAAAAACCTATGGTCAGGATTTTGTTTACACACCTAAGAATCCTGCTTTTGGTGGAAATCCTTACAATTACAGCTGGCTATTGAGTTCGGCACAAGCACAGAACGAACTAAAAACAACAAGTTCATCCAGCGCTTCCAGTTCGTACAACTCCGATCCGTTACAGAGTTTTACAGAAAGCCTGAATCAACAGATTTTAAGTCAACTATCCCGTCAAATTGTTGCTAAGCAGTTTGGTGAAAATGCGTTGAGTGCAGGGACTTATGTATTGGGCGATTATCAGATTGACATTACGAATCAATCAGCAGGATTGAACATTAGTATCCTCGATAATAAATCGGGTAGCTCAACCACAGTTACAGTTCCTTATTTTTAATAATTCATTTATACAAATCAAGTATCATGTTACAGAAAAACATTCTGTTAAGGATTCTTTGCCTGTTTGTTTTGTTGGTTCTAATGGCAGGTTGTGGATCCTATATGCGTCAACCATTACAACCCAGAAGGGCTGTACTTGGGCAGGAATCACCTGCAAAAAAAATACTACTGGAACTACCTAAACCACAGGAAAAAATTGTTACTGCTGTTTACAAATTTCGTGACCAGACAGGACAATATAAACCATCGGATACTGGTGCCAACTGGTCAACAGCAGTAACGCAGGGTGCAACAACAATTTTAATCAGGGTATTGGAAGAATCAGGTTGGTTTATTCCAATAGAACGTGAAAATATGGCTAATTTGCTCAACGAAAGAAAGATTATCCGAACAAGCCGTTCTCAGTATGAAGGTAAGGATCAAAACAGTGAATCCATGTTGCCTCCACTTTTATTTGCAGGGATCATCCTTGAGGGAGGTATTATTTCATATGAGTCAAATATATTGACCGGTGGTGCGGGTGTAAGGTATTTTGGTGCAGATTTATCTGGTCAATACAGGGAAGATCGTATCAGTATCTATATCCGTGCGGTATCAACAGCTAATGGCAAGGTTTTAAAAACGGTATACACTACAAAATCCATACTGTCACAGGAAGTGTCAGCAGGATTATTCAGATATGTACAACCGCAAAAGATTCTGGAGGCAGAAACCGGCTTTACATACAATGAGCCAACAGAAATTTGTGTTACTGAAGCCATAGAAAAGGCAGTTGAAAGCCTGATTATCGAAGGTGTGAAGGATAAATTATGGTCACTTCAGAATCCAACAGATACTGCTTCTGTTGCATTTAAAAATTACAGGGATGAGAAGCGGATTAACTATGAATCTGATAACGCACTGGGACGACGATTGGATATGAATAACCGTGGAAGAGTGACCATTGGCTTAAATGTGGGTACAAATAAGTATTCGGGTGACTTTTCAGGCAGTGCACTAAGGTATAAATCTTCCATTTTAGTTGGAACAGCGATTACTCGACACCTAAATATTGATTGTGAGATAGGATACCGTGGATTGAATGTTCAGAATAAAGTAGATGATTACTCTTTTTCCGGTGACCTTTCCCTACGTTATGTGTTTCTACCATACGAAAGGTTGACTCCTTTTTGTAGTGCAGGGGGAGGATATGATTTAAGTACTGACGGTGTCGGTTTATCAGGGTCGAAGTTTCTACCTAAAATAAACGGGATGTTTGGACTGGAATATATGATGAATAACAAACTGGGGTTATCAGTTTCCTCGGGATTAAATTATTATTTAAAAGATAGCTTTGACGGAACCAAAGCAGGAAGTTACAATGATTTAGGCTGGGGCATTTCCATTGGATTTAAATACTATTTGATTAATATGAAACATAAATAATTTACAAATCATGAAGAAATATATTTATATTATCAGCCTGCTTGTTATAGCAACATGTATATCCTGCGAATCGGATAAAGTAGATATCCTATTTTACGGATCTATAGATGGCACAGTGATAGACTCAGAAACATATTTACCGATACAGGGAGCTCTTATTACTACCACTCCTGCAAGTATTGCTGTATTAACCGATGCAAATGGAAAATTCTCAATTCCAAAGGTAAAAGAAGGAGATGTTGCCGTAAATATCAAAAGAAAGGATTATCTGAGTAATTCTTTGACAGTTGCTATTTTCAAAAACGAAAATACTCTTATGGACTTTCTGATTTTCAAAGATAATACTAACATTGGAACTATATCAATTTATGACCCGGTTCCTGGAAATGGGGCTGTTGATCAACCATTGGCTATGACGTTAAAATGGAAAACTGAAGGAAACAAGGCAAGTACAGTATTGACGTATGATATTTATATTTTTGAGTCTAATTCAACTGTTCAGCAATTGTTGGGAGAAAATGTTGCACTTCAGGAAGTAACAACCAGCGGACTAAAATATTCTACAACATATTACTGGTATGTAGTTGCAAAGTATGATGGGAACAAGGTTGCATTTAGTCCAACCTGGACTTTTAAAACAATAGCTAATTAATAATTTATTTTATAGTCCTATTACAGATTAAAAAAAAAGAGTTTCTTGGTAGACAAGAAACTCTTTTTTTACCTTATTATGTACTTTTATATAATCATCTTTACATAAAGTAGCCTTTTTAATTACACCCTTTTTCGAAATCACAACGCTCATCTGAAGTCTCAAATTCAATTGTGGCATGCTGAATACCCAGTAGTTTTAATGAATTACGTATTTTCCCTTTTAACTCTGTTATTTTGTTTATTTCCAGCAATTTATTCATAACCACATGAACTGTAAGGATATTATAGTTTCCATCCACAGACCATACATGTAGATCATGAATGTCTTCTATCCCTTTGAATTGTTGTAGTTGCTCTGATATTTCGTCTATATCTATATCAACAGGTATTCCCTGTAAAATGATATGTAGTGTCTGTTTTATGTTTTTGTAAACATTCATCAGTACAAAGACTGCAATTCCAACAGATAATACAGGATCGATAAAAGGCACATTGAAAAAATAAATTAAAACAGCTCCTACCAGAATAGCAACCCAACTTAATACGTCTTCAAGAAAATGAAGTGATACTACTTTCTCATTTAATGAACTTCCTTTCTTTAGTCTGAAAAAGGCTAATCCATTCACTAAAACACCCACGATTGCAAGGAAAAACATACCAACAGCCTGAGTTTTTTCAGGATGAAAAATGCGCGGGATTGCTTCTGTAAGAATAAAAATGCTGCCTACTATCAAAACAATCGAATTGATAATAGCACCAAGGAGCGAAAATCGTTTATACCCATAAGAATAGGAACTATCGCTGCCTTTATTGGCTACTTTTTGAAAGTACCAGGCCAGTCCGAGTGAGAGGCAATCGCCTAAGTCGTGAACAGCATCTGAAAGAATAGCCATACTGTTAGTGAAAAAGCCTCCCGCAATTTCTAACAGCGTAAAAAATAAATTCAGAAAGAAAGCAACTTTTATATTTTTTACATCCTGGTGATGATGTTCATGTGCCATAACTTTATTTTTATAAATCAAACAATTAAACCCATAAACAGTTTGATTTTTATTTCAGTTTAAACAATAAGCTCATAATGTATTAAAACAAATCTAATGAGTCTGCATTGCTTTTATTTTTTGAACCATTCAATTAAAGGTGTTTCATATCCTGCACCTTGCATATAATTATAAGTAGCCAGATTAAGCCCCTTTCCATAATACTCCAGATCAATTTCATGTTCTGTAAAAAAAGGTATTTCATTATTGGCAAAACTCCCAAGAAGCTGTTTAATGCGTTTTGCACCGACACTTTCAGGATCATGTCCCGAGGGGCTATGAATAGTCATGGCATAGCGATGCCAGTATGCCGATTGTATAAGTCCATCAGCAAATAAATCACGTACAACTTCAAGTGAATCGATTGTTTCCTGAGCTGTTTCAGTGGGAAATCCGTACATAAGATACGCATGTGTCATTATTCCGGCGTCAGCAAAGTTTTTCATACTTTCGCGGGCCGTTTCAATGGTAATTCCCTTATTGATCAGTTTCAAAATTCTGGGAGAAGCTACTTCCAGTCCGCCTGAAATAGCGATACAACCTGATTGTCCCATTAAATAACAAAGTTCTGGAGTAAATGATTTCTCAAAACGGACATTTGTCCAATAACTTATTATAAGTTTGCGTTTAAGAATTTCTTCAGCTAATTTTCGCATCAGAGCGGGTGGTGCAGCTTCATCCACAAAATGAAAACCGGATTGTCCGGTTTGTTTCATAATACACTCCATACGGTCTACAATTGATTCGATTGAAGAGGATTCATACCGTTGGATGTAATCCAATTTTCCATCACAAAAAGTGCATTTTCCCCAATAGCAGCCATGAGCCAGCATCATTTTATTCCAGCGTCCATTGCTCCAGAGTGCGTGCATTGGATTTGTTAATTCAATCAGATTGATGTAATTATTTTCACAAAGTCCTTCATAATCAGGTGCTCCAATTTCAGAGAAAGGAATATTTTCCTTGCTATCAAAGTTTGAACGAATAATTTCTCCGTTTAAAGAAAGTGACAATGTCCGAATTAGTTCTCCTCCGGTAAGTAATCTCCATAAAGGCAATTCACCATCGTCAAAAAGGATATAATCGATTATTTCAAAAATGGCGGGATCCGTCAGGCTTCTTAATTCAGTATTTACATATCCTCCTCCCATACTGATTTTTATTGAAGGATGTTCTTTTTTAAGCCATTGTGCACATCGTAAGGCACTATACAGATTTCCGGGGAACGGAATTGTGAATCCCACCATTTCAGGGTTACACTCTCTGATTTTCTCCTCAAAAATCTCCAGCATAAGTTCATCTATCAATGATAGTGGTTTATTTAGTTCTTCCTTAAGTGGATTATAATCCGGCAAACGCAGGCATAAGGATTCGGCATACCGTATTAATTCAAAATGAGGATCGATGGTTTGCTGAATAAAATCACAAAGATCTTTCAAAAAAATAGTACACAAATGAGTTGCGCGGTCATGATTACCAATCATTCCGAAGGCCCATTCAAGGTCTTCATCTGTTGGAAGCCTTTTACTTTGCGGCCAAAATGTACGTTCGCTGAAACGATGTGCAAGGCTGTTGTCCCTGCCACTTAGAAATTTCATGACAGGTTCTATTGATTTAATATAGAAATCTGACTGTTGAAGAGTGATTTTATTTGCTTTGGAAAGTTTGACTATTAAAGCTGCTTCTTGAAAAATAACTTTAAGTTGCGAAGAGGTGAATAAGTGCTGAATGAGTTCAATACTTAAATCCATTTGTTCTGCTTCTATTTCATGTTTGTGTAAGAAACCCAATAATTGACAAGTCGCAGGATAAGGAGTATTAAGCTGGGTAAGTGGTGGTGTGACAAGCAGAATTTTCATTCGAAGATATTTTCTGCAAATTTACTGAAATTTTTGGAAACTGGAACCATGTGGCAATTGTCGGAGAGGACCCGGAGATTCTGATTGTTTATAAATATTTGCTGTTCATTTACTTCGCCTTCATTGTATCCTCTATCCATTTCAAAAAAGAGCGTAAGGCTTCCTGATTAAAGGAGTTTGGTTATATCCGTTATCAAGAAGTATTCACATTTTGTATTCGATTGAATTGAATATCCGTGACTCTATTTGTTGAATCCTTCTATTTTTAGTACTTTTGTCTCACAAATCAAAAGAATGAAACTTGAGAATTTTAATGTAACCCGTAACTTGAATATATAAAGTGATTGAAATTATTCCTGCTATCGATTTAATTGATGGTAAATGTGTTCGCTTGTCACAGGGCGACTATGCCCAGAAGACTGTATATAATGAAAATCCGCTCGAAGTGGCGAAAATGTTTTCAGAGGCAGGTATTCGCCGTTTACATTTGGTAGATTTGGATGGAGCTAAAGCACACCACATTGTGAACCATAAAGTGTTGGAAATAATTACCGGTTCTACTAATTTAATAGTTGATTTTGGAGGAGGGTTGAAATCGGATAACGACCTTCGTATAGCCTTTGAATGTGGGGCAAGCATGGTAACCGGTGGAAGCATTGCTGTGAAAGATCCCGATATTTTTACCTCATGGATAACAAAATTTGGAGGATCGAAAATAATTCTTGGGGCTGATGTGAAAGATGAAAAGATTGCAGTAGGAGGATGGTTGGAAACCACAGAACTTGACTTAATACCATTTATTGAAAACTATATGAAGCTCGGTATCATTAAAGTGATTTGTACCGATATAAGCAAGGATGGTATGTTGCAGGGTACTGCAATAGATCTTTATAAAAAAATGCTGGCTTCGCAACCAAATTTGTATCTCATTGCAAGTGGAGGAGTTAGTTCAATTAAAGATGTAGAGCTTTTACATGAAGCATCAATTCCCGCAGTTATTATCGGAAAAGCAATTTACGAAGGGAAAATAAAATTAAAGGAATTAACACGTTTAATTCTAAATAATTAAAAATTTTAAAACAGTATTCGATTTTTGATAATTTGAACTTATATTTGTCACATAGAACTTAAAATACAACGTAATTATGCTTAAAGAAATTTTATCCGTTACCGGGAAACCCGGACTTTTCAAACTTGTTTCACAAGGTAAAAACATGTTGATTGTTGAATCATTAATCGACGGAAAAAGAATCCCGGCTTATACGAAAGATAAAGTAGTGTCATTAGGTGATATTGCAATTTTTACAGAAAATGCAGAAGTACCGCTTGGACAGGTGCTCGAAAGTGTCAAAATAAAAGAAAATGGCGGAATATGCTCAATTGATCCAAAAGCGGATAATGATAAACTTCGCAAATACATGATAGAAGTTCTTCCCGAATATGATCGCGACAGGGTTTATCCGAGTGATATACGCAAAATGATTGCTTGGTATAACTTGTTGATTAATGCAAAAATCACTGATTTTGTTGAAGTAACAAAAGAAGAAACAACTCAGGAAGCAGTCGTTGCAGAATGAAATAATAAATTGAATATCTGATAAGTATGAATGTAAAATCGATTTGTGAACTCATTGAATTGGTGGCTCCATTGTCGTTGCAGGAAAGCTATGATAATGCAGGGCTTCTGGTTGGAGACTCACAAACGGAAATTAATTCAATACTGATAAGCATTGATATTACTGAAGAAGTTATTGAAGAAGCCATCCGCAAGGATTGTAACATGATAGTTTCCCATCATCCACTAATTTTCAGTAGTTTAAAACGGTTAACTGGTCAAAATGAAGTACAACGTTGTGTGGCAAAAGCCATTAAACATGATATTGCTATTTATGCTGCTCATACCAATTTGGACAATGTGTTGGCAGGAGTAAGTGGGAAAATGGCAGAAAAGATTGGATTGGAAAATATTCAAATTCTTCAGCCAAAGCAAAATGAATTGCTTAAAATGGTTACGTATGTTCCTCAAAAGTATTCAAATGGCATTCGGCAAGCATTGTTTGAAGCAGGAGCAGGGCAGATCGGAAATTATGATTCGTGCAGTTACAATGTTGAAGGGATAGGTACTTTCAGGGCTAATGAAAAGGCCAGGCCTTTTGTAGGCAATATAGATGAATTGCATTCGGAACCCGAAGTTAGGATTGAAGTTGTTTTACCGGCTTATTTGAAATACCCAGTACTTGAAGCTATGCTAAAAGTACATCCCTACGAAGAACCGGCTTATGATTTTATTCTATTGCAAAATGCATGGAATCAAGTAGGAGCAGGGATTGTAGGAGAACTCAAAGAGGCGGAAGACGAATTGAATTTTCTAACCCGCATAAAGGCTATCTTCAATAATCCAACTATTAAGCATACCAGCTTACTAGGGAAAAAAATTAAACGTGTTGCTCTCTGTGGTGGCTCAGGAAGTGTATTATTGCCTGATGCGATAAAAGCAAAAGCTGACGTTTATATATCAGGCGATTTTAAGTATCACGAATTCTTTGACGCTGAAAAGCGTATATTGATTGCCGATATAGGACATTTTGAAAGTGAACAGTTCACAAAAGAGATTTTTTTTGAGATAATTACAAAAAAAATGCCTACATTTGCAGTCCAAATTTCAGACAGTAAAACGAACCCCATAAACTATTTGTAATCAATATGGCTACAGAATTAAAAGCAGAAAAAGAAATCACCGTAGAGGAAAAACTAAAAGCACTCTATGAGCTTCAAAAAGCGGTTTCTAAAATAGATGAAATAAAGATTTTGCGTGGTGAGCTCCCATTGGAGGTTCAGGATTTAGAAGACGAAATTATCGGCTTAAATACCCGTATGGAAAATTTCGAATCAGAGATTGCAGAAATAGTGGCTACAATTGCAAGCAGGAAAATTGAGATCGAAGAATCAAAAATTAAAATTGCAAAATACAAAGAACAACAAGACAATGTTCGTAACAATCGTGAATACGACAATCTATCAAAAGAAATCGAATTTCAAAGCCTCGAGATAGAACTGAGTGAAAAACGTATTCGTGAATTTACTGCTGGTCTTGAAACAAAACAAGTAGATCAAAAGACCACTGCTGAACAATTGACTGAACGTAAGCTTGACCTTGATCTGAAGAAAGGTGAACTAAACGAGATCGTTTCTGAAACCAAACAAGAAGAAGAAAGATTACGCGAACATGCAAAGGAGATAGAATCTTTGATTGAGCCACGATTGGTCACAGCATTTAAACGTATACGTAAGAATGCCCGCAATGGGTTAGCGGTTGTTTATGTTCAACGTGATGCTTGTGGAGGTTGCTTTAACAAAATTCCTGCGCAACGTCAGTTAGACATCCGTCTTCGTAAGAAAATTATAGTTTGCGAATATTGCGGACGCATATTGGTCGATCAGGAGTTGGCAGGAGTAGCTCCTGTAACCGAAGATTAAAACATTTAAATTTATATCTAAAAAAAGAGTTCGAATATATTTCGGGCTCTTTTTTTTTATCTCAGAATTAAATAACCTGTACCAGTATCAGATATAGGTTTAAATATGAAATTCTCAGTAAGTAAAAACCGATGTAACTTGTTGAATAATATAGATTTAATGCGTGTTTTGATATTCATTATTTATCATCATCTAAGTTTTTTGGCTAAATCTGTCATTTAGCACTGTTGAACGCCCAATTCAACTTATAATATTTCACCTTTCACGACATTCATATTTGAGTTCTTCTGATCAATAATTGAAAACAATCGGTTGATTATTCTGAACAAAGATTAATCTACAATATTCCGGTTCCAACTTACCTACATTACAAATAGACGTTTCACATATGTAATAAATTAAATTATTCACAAAAATAATCTAATGTTTTACAAAAGTATTCCATTATGTTTAGTCATAATATTACAAATAGACACAGCATTAGTTTACACATGTACTTAATTTTATAATTGTAACAATACCATTGTGATACAGTTTTATAAGTAAATATTAAACACTTAATAATTTAATAATCAGATTAATAATATAAATATATACTATTTTTGTTTATATGAATATTTACAATCATACAAAAAATGCTTATATAGAGTACCAGCTTTAATTATACGTACATATCATGCTTACTATAAGGCTTTATATAACTTAATATCGACTATTTAGCTTTAACTGATTAATTGGTTTAGATCATGTTCATACATCCTTTATACATAGTCTTTAATGTCGGATATCATTATAAACATTCATTTCAATATATTATTACAAATGTAATTACACACATGTATCATATTACAAATGTAAACAATTTGCATATGTGAATCAATTCACATATCTTTGTAAAGTAAATAGAAATGTACACTTCACATAAATACCGTGTATAATGGACGAAAAAGAAAGAATTGAGAAGATCATGCTGAAGGAAGAAATGAATTCAGCTATTTTTGCAGCTGAAATAGGCATTCAGGGTTCTACACTTTCCCATATCCTGAATGGGCGGAATAATCCAAGCCTCGATGTGTTGAAAAAAATCCTGAACAGGTTCCGTACAGTGAGCTCAGACTGGCTTATTCTAGGGGTTGGATCGATGTATCGAATAGAAAAGCAATCTCAGACGCCTACTTTATTCGATTCATTAGATGAAAACATCACTAAATCAAGCACTTTAGAGTCGAATTTAGTCGAAAAAAACATATCGCCTTCATTACCCATCCAGCAAAAAACGGTACCATTTATGGAGGGGCCTATACAAACTTCATCAGAAACAACCCATTCTGCATTTATACCTTTGACTGAGCAATCTTCAAAAGCGGTTAGAAAAATTATTATTTATTACACTGATAATACCTTCCAGGAATTTCAATAAATAAGTTAGAAGTTTTATGTTTCGTGGTTGAATCATTTGGTTCATGTAATAGACTTTTATCTTTAAATCTTATTATCTCTTTCTGAGCATTTTAAAATGCTCAGAAAGACGCCTGAATTGATGATATTGCTTATCTACTTGTGAATTGACATATCCGTCACTAGATTATCTCTTAAATCGATTTAAGGACCTTTTAAAGCCTTTTAAAGTACAAAATGAACAGACTTGCCTAAACCGGGATTATTTAGTAATTTTGCAGGTAATAAACTCTGTATTTCAATCCCCGTATCAATTCTATTAAAACACTGATACATAAAAAGATATTATCAATGAAGAAATACATGCTTGACTTGATGCTGAAAGAAAATAAAGTATTAAGCAATCAATATAATCTACTGATTCTTACCTGTAATGAAAAAATGCCTGACATTCTTCCCGGTCAGTTTGCTGAGGTGCGGGTTGATGGATCTCCTTCTACCTTCCTTAGGCGACCGATATCCATTCATTATGTTGACTATGAGCTAAATGAACTGTGGTTGTTGATTCAAATCAAAGGGGACGGTACTAAGAGACTGGCAACTATGAAAGCAGGTGAAAGCCTTAATTTACTTTTTCCACTGGGTAACAGCTTTAATGAACCCACCGATAAGAATGCCAGAGTACTTTTAGTTGGTGGTGGTTGTGGTGTAGCCCCCCTGTTGTATTTAGGGGCTCACCTTAAAAATAAAGGTTATCAGGTGAATTTTCTGCTTGGTGCCCGAACAAAAGCTGATTTAATAGAACTTTGTGAATATGAACGATTCGGGAATGTATACACAACTACCGAAGATGGTTCACACGGTGAATCAGGTTTTGTGACGCAACATTCGGTTTTAAATGATGCAAATTTCAATCATTATTACACCTGTGGTCCAACACCCATGATGAAGGCAGTCGCCCGACAGGCTAATAAGGCAAAGGCAAATTGTGAAGTCTCACTTGAAAATACGATGGCTTGTGGAATCGGAGCCTGTTTATGTTGTGTGACTGATACAACCGAAGGGCATGTTTGTGTGTGTACAGAAGGACCTGTTTTTAATATTACAAAGCTGAAATGGCAAATTTAAATATCAATATTGGCAAATTACAACTGAAAAACCCAGTGATGACAGCATCAGGGACATTCGGTTATGGATCAGAGTATTCAGACTTCCTTGATATCTCAAGAATAGGCGGTATAATTGTGAAAGGTACTACCATTCGCGCCCGTCAAGGGAACCCTTATCCACGTATGGCAGAGACTTGTTCAGGCATGTTAAACGCTGTGGGACTGCAAAATAAGGGTGTTGACTACTTTATAAACCACATCTATCCAACTGTGAAGGACATCAATACAAATATAATTGTGAATGTGTCAGGATCTACTGTTGAAGAGTATGTTGAAACTGCAGAAAAGCTAAATTTACTCGATAATATCCCTGCAATCGAGTTAAATATCTCCTGTCCGAATGTAAAAGAGGGTGGAATGGCCTTCGGAACCAATTGTTTGTCTGCTGCTCAGGTAGTTAGAGAGGTGCGAAGAGCCTATAAAAAAGAACTAATTGTAAAACTTTCGCCAAATGTTACCGACATTTCGGAGATTGCACTGGCTGTTGAAGGAGAAGGAGCTGATTCAGTATCGTTAATAAATACCTTATTGGGGATGGCCATAGATTCAGAAAAAAGAAAGCCTGTTCTATCAACAATAACAGGTGGACTTTCTGGACCGGCAGTTAAACCAATTGCCTTACGAATGGTTTGGCAGGTTTCCAAAGCGGTCAAGATTCCGGTGATTGGATTGGGTGGAATTATGAATGCCGCCGATGCAATTGAGTTCATATTAGCTGGTGCTTCTGCCATACAAATCGGAACGGCCAATTTTATTGATCCTACTGTTACCATCAAAGTGATTGATGGAATTAATGATTACCTGGATCGTCATAAGTTTCAATCGGTGACTGATATTATCGGTGCATTAGGAGATATTTGAAAGCGTTTCTTTTTAGTTAGATCTTTTAATCAATTGATCGATTGTAATCCATTCAGGGGAAGCCGAGAAGTAAATAAGCTATTTGTAGGGTTATTTCAAACTTAAAACAGGTTTGTATATAAAAAAAGAGGGTGCTCCATATAGTTGGGCACCCTCCGTCTTTAAATTATTAATTACTTACACTTTTTATTTTTGAGTTAATAACTCTTCGTTGCTGTTGTTTATGGATAAATTCAAAACAACCAAATACTTTCTGTATTGACTATCCGATAAAATGTATTTAGCATTACTTACATTGAATAACAAAACTTTATCTACTGCAGTTTCATTATCCGATTTTAATGCTGATCTCATTTTGTTCTCAGTTAATTCAAATACATACTTTAACTGGTCTGCCTGTGAATCGTCTGCATTTAGATAACGAACTAATGCGTTAAAAGTAGGTTCGTTGTTTAATTTGTAAACTGCTTTGTAATTACTTGGATTCAATGCAAACGCGCTTGTTGCAAAAGCAACCATAACTAAAACTAATACCTTTTTCATACTCTTAAAATTTAAATCACTCGTTGTTTATACCTATAAAATAAAAAAACAAAGAATCCCCGGTGATTTATTATTGGGATTTCCTTGTATTAGATTTGTGTCATATAAAACTGTTTTAAATGACAGTACAAAAATACATGTTTTAAAACATATAAATCGCATTTTATGTGTTAAAGTTTTATATATTGCTAAATATTTAGCTTAATAAATTCTGCTATGATGTTATATATCACTGATAATTAGATTTTTGATTGTTATTCTAATAAAAGTTTAATTGTAATAGCTTTGTAATAATGGAAAATAAAGGGAGATATTTACCCGGATTACTTTGTCTTTGAGACTTATAATCATTTAGAGAGTTATAAATGATGCTTTATTTGAGTTCTGTAACAAGAAAGAGTTGTCTGAATTGACAAGACGCTAAAATGGTTTATTTAGATGATTTAAAGATAAAAAAGAGGGTGCACCAACTATTGGGCACCCTCCGTTTTAATTTACTAATTATCTTGATATTTACTTCTGAGTCAGAAGTTCTTCATTACTGTTGTTTATGGATAAATTCAAAACAACCAAATACTTTCTGTATTGACTATCTGATAAAATGTATTTAGCATTTCCTACATTGAATAACAAAACTTTATCTACTGCGGTTTCATTATCAGATTTTAATGCTGATTTCATTTTGTTCTCAGTTAATTCAAATACATACTTTAACTGGTCTGCCTGCGTATCGTCTACATTTAGATAACGAACTAACGCGTTAAAAGTAGGTTCATTATTTAATTTGTAAACAGCTTTGTAATTACTTGGATTCATTGCAAACGCGCTTGTTGCAAAAGCAACCATAACTAAAACTAATACCTTTTTCATATCCTTAAAATTTAAATCACTCGTTGTTTATACCTATAAAATAAAAAAAAACAAAGAATTCCCCGGTGATTTATTATTGGGATTTCTTTGTATCAGATTTGTGTCACCTAATAACTGTTTTTAAATGACGATGCAAAAATACATGTTTTAAAACATATAAATCGCATTTTATGTGTTAAATATTATAATACAGGGTGTAATTTAACATTGTCTCATAATCACCAGAATGCTTATATAATTGAAATTTAATTAGGTAGGTACTTTGTAAGCAGAAACTATAAGAAAAGATATTTTTTGTAGGAAAAAGACCTAAAAACAGGCTGTCTTCAGAGTAAATACAGTGATAAAATGTTATTTGTATTTGAAATACAGTATTATAAGTCGAATTATAAACAAATCAGTAGATCAAATTTGAATAATACGGTATTTCAGGGAAAAACTTATATTGGGAGTTTAAGGTGTCCACTTTGCAGCAATAATGTTCAATTCCGTTGCTTATCATGAAAAAATCAACTTTTAATTTTGCATTATAGACCGCTACCTGGTCAAAAGTAGTTTGAGTGATTGCAACATTAGGCGCCTTTAGTTCTATTATCAAAATTGGCAAAGCATGCTCGTTATATAGAATGGCATCGCATCTCTTTTTCATGCCATTTAAGCTCAATTGCTTCTCCACAGCCAGATAAGCCGCCGGATATCCTTTTTCTTCAATTAAGAATCGAATAAAATGTTGACGAACCCACTCTTCCGGTGTGAGTGAAACATATCTTTTTCGTTGTGAATCGAATATGAGTAACTTTTCGTCCAGTTTTTTTATTCTAAAATTATACTCCGGAAGGTTTAATTGCAACATTTTTTAGTATTTTTGTTTTCACTTTTTACGGTGTGGCTTATTCTATATAAAAAATAGATTGCGAAGTTACAAAAACAATATATAATATTGATAATAATGAAAACAAAAAAAGAAATTGTAGAAAACTGGCTACCTCGTTACACTAAACGTCCATTAAATGAATTTACTGATCATATATTGCTTACCAATTTCAATAATTATGTAGAATTATTTGCAGAATGGTATAATGTACCTGTGGTTGGTCGTGATGGAAATATGCCAAATGCTTCTGCAAATGGAATCACTATTATTAATTTTGGTATGGGAAGCCCGAATGCTGCCATTATAATGGACATCCTTTCAGCTATTCATCCTCTTGCGGTGTTATTTTTGGGTAAATGTGGCGGACTGAAAGATAAAAATAAATTGGGTGATTATATCCTGCCAAGTGCTGCGATTCGTGGTGAGGGAACCTCAAATGATTATTTTCCACCTGAAATACCTGCTTTACCGGCTTTTAGCTTACAACGTGCAGTATCTTCGAATATACGTGATTTTGGCAAAGATTATTGGACAGGAACAGTCTATACAACAAATCGAAGGGTATGGGAGCATGATGAAAAATTTAAAGAATATCTTCGTTCTACAAGGGCATTAGCCATTGACATGGAAACTGCAACACTTTTTTCGGCTGGTTTTTACAACAGCATTCCCATTGGAGCCTTACTTTTGGTATCGGATATGCCATTGCAGGAAGAAGGAATAAAAACCACAGAAAGTGACCAGAAAGTTACGGCTAGTTTTGTAGAGGAGCATATTAAAATCGGTGTTAAATCACTTTCTTCATTAATAAATAATAGTAAAACAATCAAGCACTTACGTTTTGAATAGGTAAAAATTGATAACAGATAACAAAGAAAGTGGCAAAGCAAGAAACATCATACGAACAAATTCTAACCGATCTGCGTAAAAAGGTCTATCAACCTGTTTATTTTTTGATGGGAGAAGAACCTTATTATATTGATTATATCTCTGATTTTATACAAAATAATGTTTTAAGTGAAACTGAAAAAGAGTTTGATCAGACTATTTTGTATGGCAAGGATGTCGATATCAATACAGTTATAAACGCTGCCAAAAGGTATCCCATGATGAGCCCCTACCAGGTGTTGATTGTTAAAGAGGCGCAATTAATTAAAGACTGGGATAATATGGTTCATTATCTTTCAAATCCATCAAAATCAACTATATTGGTGTTTTGTTATAAATACAGTACCCCGGATAAACGAAAAAAATGGTATCAGGAAGTTACAAAGATTGCTACCGTTTATGAATCTGTAAAATTGCGTGATTATGAAATTGGTGCATGGATAACAAAGTATTGCAAATCAAAGAATGTAGCCATTGATGATAAGGCTGTTGCCATGTTGTCCGATTTTTTGGGAACTGATTTAAGCAAACTGGTAAACGAACTTGAAAAACTGGTTTTGACTAAACCTGCTGATACGCAAAGAATCACACCTGATTTAGTTGAGAAAAACATCGGTATCAGTAAAGACTACAATGTGTTTGAACTCCAGGCAGCCCTAATAAACAGGGATGTATTGAAAGCAAACCGTATTATTCAATATTTTTCTGAGAATAAAAAGGCCAATCCTATGGTGTTAGTCCTTGCTCAGCTGTTTAAATTCTTCAGCGAATTAATGTTATATCATTATTTGCCCGATAAAAGCCAGGGTGCAGTAGCATCAGAACTAAAGATCAATCCGTATTTTGTAAAAGATTATCAGAAAGCTTCTCAGGTATACGGAGCATGGAAAACCATGAATATTATTTCGTATATCCGTGAAACGGATGCGAGGTATAAGGGGATAGATAATCCAAGTACCGATGAGGCTGATTTATTAGTAGAATTGATATTTAAAATACTACATTAAGTTACCCTTTCCATATGTACTAATTTTAATCATTTGCCAAACGTCTGTTTGGAATACCCATCAAACCTTTCAAACCCATCAAATCCTTCAAACTCTTTAAACTCTACAAACTTCGATTAATGGCAACTGAAAATACTGTAATTCCCTCCAAATTCATTTCTCTGATTGCTTCAACCTTACAACTTGCTGAGAAACAAATCCGCAATGCCATTCAACTGTTCAATGAAGGTGCCACTATCCCTTTTGTAAGCCGCTACCGGAAAGAAATGACTGATGGAATGGATGAAGTACAACTGGGTGATACCAAAGATCAATACGATAAATTATGCGAACTGGCTAAACGAAAAATAGCTGTTTTAAAATCTATCGAGGAACAGAATAAGCTGACACCTGAATTAAAGATCAGAATTGACTCATGCTGGAATATTATCGAGTTGGAAGACATTTATCTGCCTTATAAGACAAAGCGTCGTACAAGGGCTGAGATTGCCCGTGAGAAGGGGTTAGAACCGCTGGCTAAGATGCTCATGAAGCAACAGTCGAATGATGTGGAGCATATGGCACTTTCCTTTGTAAAAGGCGATGTGGTTGATCTTGATGATGCCCTGAAAGGAGCCCGTGATATTATGGCCGAATGGATAAACGAAAGTGAAGCTGCCCGAAACAGCATTCGTACTATTTTTAGCCGTGAAGCAGTTATATTTTCTAAATTAATAAAGGGGAAAGACGAGGAAGCCCAAAAATACCGTGATTATTTTGATATGAGTGAGAAGCTGGCCCGTTGTTCATCACATCGCCTGTTGGCTATGCGTCGTGGGGAATCGGAAGGTTTTCTCCGCGTAAATATAACACCTGAAGATGATCACTGCCTCGAAAGACTCGATCGTATCTTTGTAAAAGGAGAAACAGAATCCGCACAACAAGTGGCGGAAGCTGTCACTGATGCCTATAAGCGCCTTTTGAAACCAAGTATTGAAACTGAATTTGCATCGGATAGCAAAGCAAAAGCTGATACAGAGGCAATTCGAGTGTTTGCGGAGAATCTTCGGCAATTATTACTTTCACCCCCATTGGGACAAAAACGGGTGTTAGGCATTGATCCGGGATTTCGTACAGGCTGTAAAGTGGTTTGTCTGGATGCTCAGGGTAATTTGCTTCACAACGAAACCATTTATCCCCATCCACCTGTAAACGAGACTTCGCAGGCAATGCGTAAAGTACAGAAGATGGTTGAAGCCTATGACATTCAGGCAGTCGCTATTGGTAATGGGACAGCCGGACGCGAAACCGAGCAGTTTATTCAAAATACAAGGTTTGACAGGGAAGTCAAATTATTCGTAGTGAGTGAGAACGGTGCTTCCATTTATTCAGCTTCCAAGATTGCCCGTGATGAGTTTCCGGATTATGATGTAACGGTTCGTGGTGCTGTATCCATAGGCAGGAGATTGATGGATCCGTTAGCCGAATTGGTTAAGATTGATCCAAAATCCATTGGAGTTGGTCAGTATCAGCATGATGTTGATCAGACACAATTAAAAAAAGCATTGGATCAAACAGTTGAGAATGCTGTAAACCGGGTTGGAGTGAATCTGAATACTGCCAGCAAGCATTTATTGATCTACATTTCAGGTCTTGGACCACAGTTGGCTCAAAATATCGTTGATTATCGTACAGAATTCGGGGCCTTTAAAAGCCGCAAGCAACTCATGAAAGTGCCTAAAATGGGCGCAAAAACATTTGAACAGTGTGCAGGCTTCCTTCGAATACCGGATAGTGAGCAATTGCTTGATAATTCGGCTGTGCATCCTGAAAGTTATGGAATCGTAGAATTGATGGCAAAGGACCTGAAACTTGGTATGAAGGACTTGATTCAGAACAAAGAACTAAAGAAAAGTATTGATTTACAAAAGTATATAACTTCAACTGTAGGTCTACCCACATTAAACGATATACTTTTGGAGCTGGAAAAACCGGGACGTGACCCTCGCAGTGAAATCCAGGTTTTTGAATTTGATGCTAATGTAAAATCAATTGGTGATTTGCGAATCGGCATGGAACTACCGGGAATAGTAACCAATATCACTAATTTTGGAGCATTTGTAGACATTGGCATTAAGGAGAACGGACTGGTGCATGTTTCGAACATGTCCGAGCGGTATATCAGCAATCCGGCAGAAGTGGTATCTGTCCATCAACATGTGAAAGTCAGGATACTGGAACTGGATATTGAACGTAAACGTATACAATTAAAATTATTGTAATAGAAAAAGGTGTTTGAAATCAATCAAACACCTTTTTTTATTATTCAACATGACTCTTTTAAAAACTTAATGGTCTGGTTTCTATTGCTTATAATTTTATTTTTTTACATTGAATGACCGATTTTTGCTCATTGTTAAGGGTACAGGCAAACAAATAATAGTCACCACCATCCTTGATGTTGAGTTTTTTACGCAATTCATCAACGCTAACCGGATAATTCCGTACCGTAATATTCGCTTTTGGCGTTTGGGTTATCAATTCCTTGAGTTCATTCTTAGAATTTCCCCACTGTTTGGTAACTTCAAAGATTCTTCCCGGAAAATCAACCAACAATTCGTCCGACGTATACAAATGCGTATTTATATGGAGTTTCTGCAACTTAAACCTCTCACCGATAAGTCTGAAAGCACCGCTTTTCATAATCGCAGCATTTGGTTCATACAGGTATTTGCCTGCCAGTGAAGTATAAGAGACTTCTGCAATAGATTCATCATCGAAGCTAAACTCAAATAGCTGATTTTTTTTGTTCATGCCTAAGTTCATGGTTTTTACTTTTATCTCTTCCGTTACTTCCTGGTTCATAATAAGTAACACTTCCTTGCATTCATTTTCAACGCTAATGATATGAACTTCATTTGTAAAGGGCAGATCGCGCAATGCGGCTGATATATCCATCATGGGCGATAGTTTTATCATTACCCGCGAAGCTTTTTCAAGTAAAAGTTTCGAAAGATCAAGGACGTTTGGTTCGCAATCGGATAGAAAGACTACTTTACTGCCACTTGTACTTCTTCGTGCAGGATCAATAAATATCCAGTCGGCATGCTCCATGGTATCCAGGTAGTTGCCTGTTTCAGCATGAATGACTTCAATGTGGTCTTTACCTAAAGCATGGAAGTTGTGTACTGCCAACTCACATAGCTCTGCTTGCCGCTCCACATAGGTAACCTGCTTAAATCCCCCTGACATAAAACAACAATCCACTCCAAATCCGCCAGTAAGATCAACAAGCCTGTTACCAAGGCAAAGAGACGATTTGTACGTAGCTGTTGATTCAGAGGATGATTGTTCCAATGAAAGTTGAACCGGGTATAAGAGGTCTTCAGTATTATAAAATAGGGGAACTTTGGATTTTATTTTTTGCTTTCCGGTTATTTGTCGTATGGCTAATTCAATATCAATCCCGGGTGTGTTCTTATATTTTAGTTTTAATGCGAAAATATCCTCCTTTTCGTGTCCTGCAATAAATTGTTTTGTTTCTTTGTTCATGTTTTTCCGGCCAATTTGTTTCAAAAATACATCATTTAATTTACTCTACGAAAAATAAGAACAAGATATCAGAGGGCTGGATGTAAAAAAGGTGCTCGATTTTTAGTATCAAACACCTTCTAACTGTCATACAGTTAAATTATTATTACAAAATTACCACCCGGAAATTCATTGCTGCAGGTGGATCAACAGCAAAATCAGAATTTGTAACATAAACGTTTATTCCTCCCGGAGCATAATCAAAATCGATTGTTTGTGTCCATAAATTTCCGGCAGCATTCTGAAAATGCCTAACGTATGGCAATTGTTCCTGTGCGGTTGGATTGTCTAAAACAATGTATGCACTCACTAAACCATTATTAAAAACTCCATCAGTAATTTCAGGCATATTAAAATGACAGGAATAAAATAAGTTAAGTTTATTTTGATCTACATTGGCTACCCAGTCAGTGCTTTTAGCCTTTAAATCAATGTTGTTCAGCTGGATATCTTTTGATGAATCATTACATGATGCAACAAGGACTGCGATTAAGAATAATAATAGGGTTTTTTTCATGGAAAATGTTTTTAGTTTAATATAATAGATTTTTTAATTCATGATTCATTACCGGAATACAAGCCTCTATTATTTTGAATAAAAGTAATCAATTCATCCGTAATAGTATTGCTTTTTAAAAGTTACAAGTAACCTTTATGTATTTTCATTTTATATGAAGATATTTTTTACAATGTGATAAAAAAGATACATTTATGATCTTCATTATTTTCGTACTGCTTAAATTTTGAATACTTGACAAGTACTGCATTCAGTTTTTAAATCTCTTGAATGAATAAACAAATTTTATGCCTGAAAATTGTCTTTACACGATTTTTTTCTACATTCTTTAAACTAAATTTATATTATATGTATAACATACTTATATTTAAACAGATATATAAATAAATTATTTTATTTATCTGTTGATATAAATCCTGATACTTATTTTCCGTACTTTTGCACCTGATTTTGGTATTGAAACAATTTTCATTGCTTCGATAAAAGGGAATCCGGTCAAATTCCGGAACAGTACCCGCTGCTGTAAGCTCCAATTCAACGTTATGAACAACACTTTTGCCACTGATCATTCGGGAAGGCGTTCATCAACGGGAGTAAGTCAGAAGACCTGCCAGTTTCAACTGATAGTTTTTGCTTTCGGGATTAATAGCAAAAAGAGTCTGGACCCATTCGTGCGTACTTATTCTTCATTTCCAAGTTGTTAGTTATTTTTCCCCGGCTTTGGCGTATACTATTCAGTCTACATGAATTTATATGTATAATAATCAATAATTTAAAATGAAAGCAACAAAATTTATTATTGCCATGGGTATCCTCCTATTAGGATTGGCTTCCTGCAAATCAACCGATGATGTACAAACAACTGTCGTTGACTTTGAAAATGTTACACTGAACTCCGACAATATCTGGAATGGCTCTGACCTAAGTGGTAAATTTATTTCAGGGATTTCAACGTTTAATAACAGCTACAATGCAAGTTGGGAATCCTGGTCCGGATTTGCCTGTTCATCAAAAAATGACACTATATCAGCTGGTTATACTAATCAATATAGTGTGATGGCTGGTTCCGGTGCATTATCCTCAAAAAAGTATGCCCTGGCTTATGATTCAGCCGCCATTTCGATTCCTAAAACTACTGATTATTATGCTATTAAAAGTTTATATATTACCAATAGCACTTGGGCCTATTTAGGACTAAAAAACGGCAACTATGGAGTCGGCGGATATGGTAAGAAATTTGCTGCAAACGATTGGTTTAAAGTAACTCTCAAAGGATATAAATCAAATGTGTTGACTTCAAGTGTCGATATTTATTTAGCAGATTTCCGTAATGGTAAAAGCATTATCCTTAAGAATTGGCAGAAAGTGGATGTAAGTGCATTGGGTCTGGTTGACATAGTGACTTTCACTTTCGATTCAACCGATAAATCAGGAGGATGGCTCAATACACCTGCCTATGCCTGTATCGATAATATCGAATTTACCCAAACGATCCCTGTAAAGTAATACAATAATTAATAATTAACAATTAATAGTGAGCGGTTAATAATTGTCAGTATCTGACTATTGTTAACAGCTCATGTTTCCACTTTGCATAAACTTGCGCTATCCAGCTGCAGCAGTTTATCAACCGGAACAATTCGGGTTGTTATTCACTTGTCCGAGACTTGTTTGAAGCTATTCGTCCTTTTTCATACTTTTGATTTATCCATATCCCATAGATAACCCACCTCTTTAATGATATGGGATAAAGGTGGGATAACTATGGGATAACTATGGGATAACTAAGGAACAACCTAAAACAGGTGACAAAGGAATGCCAAAGAAGCGCAAAGGAAAATATCCGGAACAAATTCTCAAACCTCAACATGTAAGCAGTACAGTTAGCCTTCTGGAAAGTACATCTAAGTTAAATCTGTATCATCGTGGTAATAAAATGGCGACAAATGAACGAAGAATGGAAGTTTTGAATGCCCTAAAAAAGTAGCTGCCGACAAGTGGAATAATTTTTACATTGATTAAAAAGTGCTAAAATACTATTCGAAAAATCATTGAAATACGAAGGATGATGGATTGAATGGATAGAAAAAAGTGGGAAACAACACTTTTTTTAGCCATAATAATTGCATTTCATACTCTAAACAGGGACATTTTTGGTTTTGTATTTTTTATTTGTAAATTTATTTAATGAATAGTTTTCTGAAAATGAATAGTGTAGCGACTTGTAGCAAAAAATATAAATGAAAAGGTTTGCATATTAGCCAAAAAGTACTACTTTTGTCGCGGGTAAGTCCTACACGACCAGCTCCTTTTGAACTCCCCC